>Ga0307509_10005656_pt1 | contig 17255 bp, 14 predicted proteins | sample 10_EM_MG_FD_202245 | JGI IMG/M metagenome (GOLD analysis project Ga0307509, IMG submission 202245) | Populus trichocarpa ectomycorrhiza microbial communities from riparian zone in the Pacific Northwest, United States - 10_EM | ecosystem: Host-associated > Plants > Roots > Unclassified | place... | reverse complement strand
CGACGGCCTGGTCTCGCTGTTCGCGTTCGGCGGCATCTATGCCGCTGGTACCTTCGGCTGGAACACGATCCAGATCGGCACCTTCGGCATCATCCTCGCGGTCGCCGGAACACTCGGCGCCTGGCTCGGCGGCAAGCTCGACGATGCGCTCGGTCCGAAACGCGTGATCGCCGCCAGCATGAGCGTGCTGCTGTTCGCGGTCATCGCGATCCTGCTGGTCGACAAGGACCACGTCCTGTTCGTGCCGGTCGCGCCGCCCCTGCCCGACGGTCCGCTGTTTGCCGCGGCCGCGGAGAAGGCCTATCTCGTGCTCGGCTGCCTGATCGGCGCCGCCGGTGGCCCGCTGCAGGCGGCCTCGCGCACCCTGCTGATCCGCATCGCGCCGCAGGATCGCATCGCGCAATATTTCGGCCTGTTCGCGCTGACGGGAAAAGTCACGTCATTCATCGGGCCGCTGCTGATCGGCATCGTCACGGCCGCGACCGCGAGCCAGAAGATGGGCATGGCGGTGCTGGTCGTGTTCTTCGTGACGGGATTGGTGTTGCTGGCGCGGGTGCGGGAATGACAACGCGAGCAGGGTGAGATCAGCTTGATCTGGTCCAGCAGCGGAGGTTCACCTCTCCCGTTGGGAGAGGTCGATTTGCGCAGCAAATCGGGTGAGGGGTTACGGTCTATCGAATTCGCGGCGCCCCCTCACCCGGCGCTATGCGCCGACCTCTCCCCGCTGGGGAGAGGTGGACACGGCCATCACTTTGCTTCGAGCAAAAGGCATCGCGCCCCTCTCAATGCCGGAAATGCCGCACGCCGGTGAAGACCATGGCGATGCCGGCCTCGTCGGCGGCCTTGATCACCTCGTTGTCGCGCAGCGAGCCGCCGGGCTGGATCACCGCGGTGGCGCCGGCCTCGATGCAGGCCAGCATGCCGTCGGCGAACGGGAAGAACGCGTCGGAAGCCACCACCGAGCCCCTGGTCAGCGGTTCGGCCAGCTTCAGTTCGACCGCGGCGTCCTGTGCCTTGCGCGCGGCAATGCGCGCGGAGTCGACCCGGCTCATCTGCCCCGCGCCGATCCCCACCGTGGCGAGATCCCTGGCGTAGACGATGGTGTTGGACTTGACGTGCTTGGCGACGCGGAAGGCAAATTTGAGGTCGAGCAGTTCGGCCTCCGTCGGGGCGCGCTTCGTCACCGCCTTCAGCGCCATGTCGTCGATGACGGCGTTGTCGCGGGTCTGCACCAGAAGTCCGCCGGCGACGGTCTTTGCGGTGAGGCCTGATGCCCGCGGGTCGGGCAGGCCGCCGGCCAGCAGCAGCCGCAGGTTCCTGCGCCCGGCGACGATCGCGATCGCCTCGTCGGTGGCGTCGGGCGCGATGATGACCTCGGTAAAGATCTCGGTGATGGCGCGCGCGGCCTCGGCATCGAGCGTGCGGTTGAGCGCGACGATGCCGCCATAGGCGGAGGTGGAATCACAGGCCAGCGCCCGGCGATAGGCACTGACCAGGTCTGAGCCTTCGGCGACGCCGCAGGGGTTGGCGTGCTTGACGATGACGCAGGCCGCGGTGCGCACCGGATCGAACTCGCCGATGCATTCATAGGCCGCGTCGGTATCGTTGATGTTGTTGTAGGACAGCTCCTTGCCCTGCACTTGGCGAGCGGTCGCAACGCCCGCGCGCCTGCCCGGCGTCGCATAGAACGCCGCGGTCTGGTGCGGGTTCTCGCCGTAGCGCAGCGCCTGGATCAGCCGGCCGCCGAAGGCGCGGTAATCCGGCGCTTCGGTTTCCAGTTGGCCTGCGAACCAGTTCGAGATGGCGGCGTCATAGGCCGCGGTGCGGGCATAGGCCTTGGCCGCGAGGCGGCGGCGCAGAGGAAGTTTGGTGGCGCCCTGGTTGGCGGCGAGTTCGTCGAGGATGGCCTGATAATCGGTGGGCTCGACCACCACCGCGACGTCGTCGTGGTTCTTGGCCGCGGCGCGGATCATCGCCGGGCCGCCGATGTCGATGTTCTCGATGCAGTCGTCGAAACCGGCGCCGCGGTCGACGGTGGCCTCGAACGGGTAGAGGTTGACCACCAGCAGGTCGATCGGCGCAATGCCGTGGGCCGTCATTGCCTGCGCGTGCTCGGCATTGTCGCGGATCGCGAGCAGCCCGCCATGCACCTTCGGATGCAGCGTCTTGACCCGGCCGTCCATCATTTCCGGAAACCCGGTGAGCTCGGAGACGTCCCGCACCGGCAGCCCGGCGTCGGCGATCGCTTTTGCGGTGCCGCCGGTGGAGATCAGCTCGACACCATGGCCGGCCAGCGCCCGGGCAAATTCGATCAAACCGGACTTGTCGGAAACGGAAAGCAGCGCGCGGCTGACGCGGCGGAGAGTGTCGGTCATGGTGAAATCCTGGCTCCAGGGCCGCCGGGTAGCACGGTTTTAGTAGCAGCGAAACCGGCGAGCCAGGGCTGTGCATAGATCTGTTGGGACATTGTTCCTCCTCGCCAACTCAATCTGTTCCCCTCCGGGGAGGGTGGAAGACCTCCTTCGCGGCGAGCGCGATGACGCCCTTCGTCCGTCACGAGATTAGGTTGAGCTTGTCCAGCAGGGGAGGTTCACCTCTCCCGATGGGAGAGGTCGATTTGCGCAGCAAATCGGGTGAGGGGTTACGGTCTATCGATTTCGCAGCGCCCCCTCACCCGGCGCTGCGCGCCGACCTCTCCCCGCTGGGGAGAGGTGCCCTCCGCTGTTCGCTTTGATTCGTTCAAAAGCCATCGCGTTCTAGGCGAGGCTCCCAAGAGGCCTCCCAAGATACGTCCGCGCGTTGACCAGGATGCTGCCAATGTGATATCTATCAAGTGATATCTATCACATTCCCCTCACTGAGGAGGCCCCCGATGCGCGCCATCGCCAAGCTCTTCACCCATGGCCGCAGCCAGGCGGTGCGGCTGCCGAAGGAATTCCGCTTCGAGGGCAAGGAGGTCCGGATCAGCAAGGTCGGCGAGCGGGTGATTCTGGAGCCGATCGGCGTCGTGCGGGCGATGCCGTGGGACCAGATCGATGCGCTCGGCGACACGCCTTTCATGCCGGACGGGCGCGAGCAGCCCGCCATGCCCGCCGAGCGAATCGTGTTCGACGAGTGATCCATCTCGACACCAATGTTGCGATAGCGCTGCTGAACAACCGGCAGCCGCGGGTCCGCGCCCGCTTCGATGCTGCACTGGCGGCGGCGCCGCTGGCGATGTCGGTCGTGGTCTATCACGAGCTGATGTTCGGCGCAGCCAACAGCGCGCACCGGCAAGCCAACGAGGACAAGGTGGCGATCTTCATTGCCGCGGGCACCATCGCGCTGCTCGCTCTCGTCGAGGACGACGCCCGCGAAGCCGCCGACATCCGCGCGCATCTGAAGCGGCAGGGCACCCCGATCGGCCCCTATGACGTGCTGATCGCGGCGCAAGCGCGGCGATCCGGCGCGACACTGGTGACGGCGAACACGAGTGAGTTCGAGCGGGTGCCGGGACTGGCGGTCGTCAACTGGGCGGGGTGAGGTGAACGCGGACCGGGCCATCCACAGCCGCTCTGCCAAGTAGGCCTTCCTCACTGCGTTAGGCCGCCGACGTCAGCGGCCGCGCCCGTTCGATCCGCTTGCGCATCGTCGGCGAATGCATCGCCTCCCACAGATCGCTGCGCCGCTGCATGTTCAGCCAGAACTCCGGGCTGTTGCCCGAACACCCAGGCCAGAATGAGCGCCGTCGCCGCGGTCACGCGTCAGCCAGCGCGCCCTGCGTCAGGCCGATCGGCGTCATGAACTCCTCGACCAGGATTTCGCCAATCGTCGCCGGCTTGCGTCTTGTTAGCAGCATGGCTCGCCTCATGCGTAGCTGTGATCGTCGAGATAGAGATCGTTCGCCTCACCCCGGCCGCTGTCCCAGTGAAATACCAGCCGCCATCGTCACGAACGTTGGGGTGGGATACGGTGGAGACGACGCTGTCGTGTGTCCAGGCAATCGCGGGCGGCCCCGACGCTCGTGCCAAGGTTCGTTTGCGTTTTACGGATTTGCGCGATGATGGAATTTTGCAGGTGATTTGCCCGACGAGTCAAAATGTTTTCGCGGGATCGCGTAGGCCAGCGACCGCCAATCTACTTTGCATGGGGTTGTTTTCGATATTTTGGGTAACGCGCAGTGATCGATGTGACGGGCGGGGGCTGTTGGACGAAATCAGCTCTCAGTAGAGTGCGCTGAAGCACCCCCCACCCCGACCGGCCTGCGGCCGGCCACCCTCCCCGCCACGCGCTGCGCGCGCGGAGGGAGGGATCGCACCGCCCGTGGAAGGGAGGCGTGCCTCATGATGTTTCATCGCGTGAGCAGAGCAACTTCCGCCTACAGCGGCAATTCCGGTTCGCGCCGGCCGTTGCGGCGGTTCGCGGTGGCGGCGGGGGAGTTCGGCGAACGCGTGAAGCTCCAGCGAATGGACGGGGCCTGCCGCGAATCCTGCCGGATCACGATCTGGGTGGTGCGGCGGGGTCCGTCATTGCCGGCCAGGAACACGCTGTCTTCGAGGTCGACCTTGTCGTCGAACGCCTCGAAGGTCCAGACCTCGCGATTCGGCAGCACCAGCATGACCCCATGCGCGTCGCCGAGCCGGCTGGCCTTGACCTGGGGATGCAGGTGAAACCGCAGCGCGTAGTCGGTGGCGTTGCCCTTGTTGCGGCCGCCCGGCGCCGGGGCAATGGTATCCTCGCCGTCCAGCCGCGAACCATCTGCTGCTGCCATCAGCACCCGGCGATGCAGCGCGCCGAAGCGCCCGACATAGCCGTCATGGGACGTGGTCAGGATGGTGCCGTTGGCGACGTCGCCGCGGGTATTCTCGACCTTGGCGGGGCCCGCGACGATCGGCGAGCCGTGCAGGAATCGCTTCATCGCCGAGAGTTCGACGAACTGGCAGGACGAGGTCTCGTGAAAGGTCAGGGTCGAATGCGCCGCCGTGCTGCGGGCAAAGGCGCGCCAGCTGTCACGGCCGGTGGCGGGCATGCCGCAATTGATCACGATCCGGCATGCTCCCGACGACAGTTCGAACGACAGGCAGCCGGCATGGGCCTCCTGGCTGACATTGGGCGGCGGCGGCGCACCGGTATCCATGATGACGATCATCGCCCCGGCGTCGAGGCGCTGGAAACCGGCGTGCGGCATGCTCGCCATCGGCGAGCCGTGCGTATCGTCGTAGGCGAGCAGGGTCGCGAGCAGGTCGGAGGAGGTGCCGCTCATGCCGTTGAACAGCGCCATGCTGCCGTCGCCGTGCCGGAAGAATCGCAGCATCGGCATCATGCGGTCGATCGCATTCAGCAGCGCCGGCGGCGGCGCGATGTTGCGGGCGGCGAAGGTCTGCCGCAGCGGCAGCAGGTCGATCAACAGCTCGATCAGCGCGCCGGGATTGCGCGAAATGTGGCCGCCATCGGGGAGGATCTGCCGCTGCAGTTCGTCGGAGAGTTTTTTCGAGGCCGTCTTGATGTGGCGGGCCTGATTGGCCAGGCAGAGCGAGGTATAGCACAGCGCGATCGCGACCTGTAGCCGCGCCACGCCGTCGGGAACGTCGAGCATCGCATAGCGCAGGTAGCGGATTTCCCGCGTCAGCCAGCGCAGGTAGCGGCGATAGAACTTGCCGTCGGTGTCGCCGAGCACCAGCGGCGCCTGCGACAGCAGCGAAATCACCCGACGCGACATCACGTCGGCGCGGCGGGCGGTCGGACGCCGGTGCGAGGGATTGGAGATCCAGTCGTCGACCAGGGCGCGGGCATTGGCCCGGGTCAGCGCGGTGTCGGCGGCGCGCAAGTGCCGCAGCCAGCCGAAGCCGAACAGCGCCACCTCCCAATCCTCGGACGGCGGTTCGAGGTCGAAGATCGAGCGTCCGTGGCAGGTGACGATCTTGCCGGCGAAGACGAAACGGCCGGCATAGATCTCGGCGGCGCGGGTGGCGTCGGCGGTCCGCAGGTCGTGCGGGGCGATGATCAACCGGTCGGAACGGCCGGGCCACAGCTGCGACAACGCGACAGAACCGCCGGTTGCGCGCGACATCATGCTGCGCGCGAAACGGTCCATGATAAGCGTTGAAATGCGTCTGCGTTGAGCGGCGGCCACGCCTTGCCTTGATGTAAGGGGGATTCGTAACGCAACCTTTTAATCCGTAAACGGCCCCAATACACCCTCTTGAGCACCACCGAATCAACGTTGAGTGGGCGAAATCCAGTGTAAAATCAGATGCAACGTCAGATTTTGACCAGCCTTGCGGCGTAAAAGCCATCGAGCCCGCCAAGTCGGGGGTCCGGATTCGGGAGATGGCACGGCAATGTCCGGAGGTCTCCTTGCGCGGTTACAATTTCAGTGAGACCGGCGACTTCGCTCGGGTCGACCGGCGCCCGGCGCACCGCAGGTTCGCTCGCGAGCAGCTCAGTGATCGCCTCTTCGCCCTCCTCCGCCTCCAGTGAACAGGTGCAGTAGACCAGCGTCCCGCCGGGCCTGAGCAGGGTGACGGCCTTTCGCAACAGCCGTCGCTGCAGGGCAGTCAGCGGCGCGAACTCCGCTTCCTGCCTGAGCCATGCGACATCGGGATGACGCCGAATGGTGCCGGTCGACGTGCAGGGCGCGTCGAGCAGAATGCCGTCGAAGCCGCCATCGGGGCCGCCCGACCATTCGGCGGCATCGGCCACCACGGTCTCGGCCTCGAGGTGCAGCCGCGCCAGATTGTCACGCAGCCGCGCCATCCGGCCCGGCGAACGGTCCACCGCAACAACCCGGGCGCCCGCTTGCGCGAGCTGCGCGGTTTTGCCACCGGGGGCTGCACAGAGGTCGGCGATGGTCTTGCCGCCGAGATCGCCGAGCAGGCGCGCAGGCAAGGCGGCGGCGGCATCCTGGACCCACCACTCGCCCTCGGCGAAACCGGGCAGCGTGGTCACCGATCCCTGCAGCTGGGTCCGCACGGTTCCCGTCGCCAGCAGCTCACCGTGAAGTCGGTGCGCCCACTGCGCGGCATCGGATTTCACCGTGATGTCGAGCGAAGGATCGTGGGCAAGGGCTAGGGCGATCTCCCTCGCGGTGCTTTCGCCATAATGCGTCGTCCAGCGCGCCAGCAGCCATGGCGGAACATCCAGCGTCTGCGATTTGACCTCTTCCACGAGAGTCGCGCCCTCGCGGGCGCACCGGCGCAGCACCGCGTTGACGAGCCCGGCATATTTCGCAGCCCGCCGGTCAGACTGGACCAGACGAACCGACAGATCCACGGCGGCATGGTCCGGAACGTCCATCCAGAGGATTTGCGCAGCGCCGATCAGAAGCGCGCTTTGGGCGCGGGGCGCATCGGTCGGGACACCGCGGTCGAGCAGGCGCGACAGCACATGGCCGAGGGTTCCAAGCCGGCGCAGGATGGTCGCAACCAGCCGGCGCATCAGGGCACGGTCCCGATCGGCCAGCATCTTCAGGCCAGGGTGGGCCCCGGCGCCGTCGAGTTGGTCGTCAAGCGTGCGCTGCTTGTGGAGGACACCGTCGAGAATATCCGCCGCGATCCGCCGCGCCGCGAGACCAGGCACTTCGGTGGGACGTGCGAATCGTTGTGTGGACATGCTGGAACGTTACTCGGAAACGGGGGGACTAGTTCCGCACGTCTGGTGCACGCCGTCGAAGAATCGGCACTCTGCCATGCGGATATGCCAGATATAAGAATTGCTCTGGCTTTTTCACGTGCGCCGCACAATCTGTTGACCGAATACCTCGGGATGAGCGGGATTTGTCGGAGATCAACGATGAGCGATGGTTCATCAGCACCCGTCCCGGCGCGCAAGCCACTGTCGCCCGCGGCCCTGCGCGCGCTGGCTGAAGCGGACGCACGCCGGCAGGCGGCGGCCGCCGGCGCCAAGCCGATGGCCAAGGAGCTTCAGGGACCCAAGGGGCCCGAGCCGACGCGTTTCGGTGACTGGGAAAACAAGGGCATCGCCTCAGATTTCTGAGGCGAGGGTCCCTTGCAGGCGCCCGGAGCTCAGCGCGTCACCACGACCGGGGTACCGACCGATACGCGCTGGTAGAGATCCGATATGTCGGGGTTGAGCATACGGATGCAGCCATAGGAGACGAAGCCGCCGACCGAGCCCGGGACGTTGGTGCCGTGGATGGCATATTCGCCGCCGGCCAGCGTCATCGCCGCGACTCCCATCGGATTGCGCGGCGAGCCGCCGGCAATGACGTCCGGTAGTGCGGGCTTGTCATGCCTGACGTCCGCGGGGGGAGCCCAGGCCGGATTGCGGTACTTTCCCTCGATCCGGGTCTCGCCCGCCCACTGCTTGCCAGCCTTGCCGACGCCGACCGGATACCGCATCGCATGACCCTCATCGAGAATCAGATAGAGGCGACGTTCGCTGGTTCTCACGACGATGGTCCCAGGAGAGTACTGGTTGTGAACGCCGATCAGCTCCGGCCGCGCGTCCGCCGCCGAGATCGTCAGCAGCCCCGCCCCGAGGGTGGCGGCCAACACCATCGCAATCCGCCTCGCCATCAATCTCTCCGCTTCCGTCTCAAATGACTGTTTCGATCCTGAATTCGCCCATTCGCCTGCAAATGCCGGCACGCACTTTAACCGTCCGCATTAACCGGATGGTTTCCACGCGGTGGCTCCGAGCAGTTCGGGTGGGAGGAGGAAAGAAAATGTTGGAAACAAAGTAAATGACTTGAAAACAACACCGTTCGGGACAAGCGCCGCGCGGGTGCAACGGCCGCTGACAAACTCCGTGAGGGTTCTGGGATGAAGAGCGGTCCAAGCCGCCGCGCACATCGCGCTCGCGCTTCGGCTGACGACCAAAGCTCGGGCAGGAAACTCCCTGTCATTAGCGCAGCGACGACGGCGGCAGCGCCAACGCTGCAACGCCACTCCCCGGCGGGCGGGGAGTGGCAGAGCATCGATACGACGTTACGCCGATTTCTCTTTCTTGTTCTGGCGATGCTCGACGAGGTCATCGACCACGGCGGGATCGGCCAGGGTCGAGGTGTCGCCGAGGCTCGACGGTTCGTCCTCGGCGATCTTGCGCAGGATGCGGCGCATGATCTTGCCGGAGCGGGTCTTCGGCAGGCCGGGGGCAAACTGGATCTGGTCGGGCGAGGCGATCGGGCCGATATCCTTGCGCACCCAGGCCACCAGTTCCTTGCGCAGTTCGTCTGAGGGTTCGACCCCGGCCATCAGCGTCACATAGGCATAGATGCCCTGGCCCTTGATGTCGTGCGGATAGCCGACCACGGCGGCTTCCGACACCTTGGCATGCGCCACCAGCGAACTCTCGACTTCGGCGGTACCCATGCGATGGCCCGACACGTTGATGACGTCGTCGACGCGACCGGTGATCCAGTAATAGCCGTCGGCATCGCGCCGGCAGCCGTCGCCGGTGAAATATTTGTTCTTGTAGGTCGAGAAGTAGGTCTGCTCGAAGCGGGCGTGGTCGCCATAGACCGTGCGCATCATCCCGGGCCAGGATTTGGCGATGCAGAGATTGCCCTGACATTCGCCGTGCAGCGTGTTGCCCTCGGCATCGACGATCTCAGGCACCACGCCGAAGAACGGCAGCGTGGCGGAACCCGGCTTCAGCTTGATCGCGCCCGGCAGCGGCGTGATCAGGATGCCGCCGGTCTCGGTCTGCCACCAGGTGTCGACGATGGGGCAGCGATCGTCGCCGACCACGCGGTGATACCATTCCCAGGCTTCAGGATTGATCGGCTCGCCGACCGAGCCGAGCAGCCGCAGCGACTTGCGCGAGGTCTTCTTCACCGGCTCGTCGCCGGACTGCATCAGCGCGCGGATCGCCGTCGGCGCGGTGTAGAAGATATTGACCTTGTGCTTGTCGATGACGTTCCAGAACCGCGAATTATCGGGATAATTCGGCACTCCCTCGAACATCAGCGTGGTCGCGCCGTTGGCGAGCGGCCCATAGAGGATGTAGCTGTGGCCGGTGACCCAGCCGACATCGGCGGTGCACCAGTAGACGTCGCCGTCGTGATAGTCGAACACATATTGATGCGTCATCGCGGCATAGACGAGATAGCCGCCCGACGTGTGCAGCACGCCCTTGGGCTGGCCGGTCGAGCCCGACGTATAGAGGATGAACAGCGGATCCTCCGCGTGCATGTGCTCGCAGGGGCATTCAGTCGTCACCATTTCGGCGGCGTCGTGGTACCAGAAATCGCGCGACGGTTTCATGTCGATCTTCGCGCCGGTGTGCCTGACCACGACGACCCAGTCGACGCCCTCGGCCTTGGCGAGCGCGGCGTCGACATTGGCCTTGAGCGGCACCTTCTTGCCGCCGCGCAGGCCCTCGTCGGCGGTGATGACGATCTTGGATTGGCAGTCGGTGATGCGCTGGGCGAGGCTGTCGGGCGAGAAGCCCGCGAACACCACCGAATGGATGGCGCCGATCCGCGCGCAGGCCAGCATCGCATAGGCGGCCTCGGGGATCATCGGCAGATAGATGGTGACGCGATCGCCCCGCTTGACGTTACGGGTGCGCAGGATGTTGGCCATCTTGCAGACTTCGTCATGCAATTGCCGGTAGGTGATATGCTTGGACTGCGAGGGATCGTCGCCTTCCCAGATGATCGCGGTCTGGTCACCGCGCTTATGGAGGTGGCGGTCGATGCAGTTCCAGGCGACGTTGAGCACCCCATCCTCGAACCATTTGATCGAGATGTGGCCCGGTGCGAATGAGCTGTTCTCGACCTTGGTAAAGGGCTTCATCCAGTCGATGCGCTTGCCTTGTTCGGCCCAGAATCCGTTGGGATCCGAAATCGAGCGCGCATACATGTCGCGGTACTTGGCCTCGTCGATGAAGGCGCGTTTCGACCACTCCGCCGGCACATCGTAAATCTTCTCGGACATATTCACCCTCCACCCTTGCGGCCCGTGCACCCGAACACGGCCGTCCTAGTTTGTTGCATCGATTATGCGTCGGGCTGACCGCTGCCGACAAGCGCGACAAGTTGGACCTTCGGGGAAAGGCGCACCATGCGCAGGATCAAAGCCGTACCCGATAGGTGGAGCGCGTGATGCGGCACGATGCCGTGGCGTTCGGCGGAGGGGCGAAAGTGGGCGGCTCCGAGGCATTTTCAAGGTCGATTTATGGTATTTAGGAACCATTAACGATTGGCAAGACATTGTTAACCACGATTCGGGACTCGCCATCGGCGAGCCAACTCCCTAAATGGCCTCCCCGGGCCCTAGTGCTGCCTTACACCCGCGCCACTAGGAACCCGGGAGCACGGTCGGGCATTGAGCGGATTACGGTCGGCAAGGTACTCAAGGTTATGATCAATCAGCGGAATCTGGCGGTTGGGCGATCCGGGCGGTTCGATCCGGCGGTGGCGCTCGCCAAAGCGCTGGGACAGTGGCCCAAGCCGGCCCCTGCCCGCCGCAAGGAAATCGCGGATGTGAACGCCAAGATCTCGGTCGAATACCTTGCCCAGGAACACGGCCTCAAGCTCGGTGATCAGAACGAATTGACCATCCGCCGCGTCAAGCGGGGCAAGACCTATTCCTTCGTCCGAGCCAACGGCACCCATATCCGCCACGCCGGCACCATTCGCCGTCTGCATTCGATGGCAGTGCCGCCGGCCTATCGGGAGGTGCGCTATTCGCCCGATCCCAGTTCGCATCTGCAGGCGGTTGGCCGCGATGCCGCGGGGCGGCTGCAATATCGCTACCATGCCGACTGGGAAAAGGTGCGCGAGCGGCGCAAGGCGCATCGGCTGGCCAAGCTGGTCGGCGCCCTGTCGAAGATCCGGCGCAACGTGACGACCCACCTGTCCGGCGAGGAGCCGACGCGGGAGTTCGCGCTGTCGGCGGTGATCGAATTGATCGCGCGCACCGCAATCCGCCCGGGCAACGAGTCCTATGCCCGCCTCAACGGCACCCGCGGCGCCACCACGCTGTTGAAGTCCAACGTCACGCTGGAAGATGATTCCCTGGTGCTGACCTTCAAGGCCAAGGGCGGCAAGGCGGTACGCAAGGAGTGCAACGCCGCCAAGCTGGTGCGTGCGATTCGTATCCTGCGGACCGTGCCGGGCAAGCGCATGTTCCAGTATCGCGACGGCACCGGCGTGGTGCGCGCGGTCTCGACCGCGCAGGTCAACGCCTTCCTGCGCGAGATCGCCGGCATCAAGATCTCGCTGAAGGATTTCCGCACCCTGATGGCGTCGGCCGTCGTGCTGGAATCGCTATCGCGGATCTCGCCCGCAGCCAGCGCGCATGGCCGCAAGCGCCAGGTGCTCGAAGCCGTGCGTGCCGCCGCGGACGAATTGTCCAACACGCCGGCGATCTGCCGCAAGAGCTACGTCCACGACACCATCGTCACCGCGTTCGAGGACGGCATCCTCGAGCGTTTCGCCGCCACCATGAAGGGCACCCGCTCGCAGGCCAGGCGCGAGCAGCTGTTGGCGCAGGTGGTGGCGACGGTCGCGGTGTAGCCGCGTCGTCCGATTCCAATGTCAAAGAGCCCGAGGACATGAGACCACCATCTCGCGGCGCAGCGTGTCCGAGTTCTGGCCGAACCACCCTCGAAAAGTGAGAGGGCGGCAGGGAAGGCCGGGTGCCAACGGCGCCCATGGCCCGCGAGCATTGGTAGTAGGCCGCGCTAGTCACCACAGGTTTCGCCGGATCATCCGCCCCCCGCCCGACGGTTCCTTCGCGCTTCCCGCTGACGAATTTCCTCTTGCCACCGTCGCCGCGCGGATTGGAGGGTTCATCCGTACCGTGTGTTGATTTGTTGCAGTCCGCCGGGCTGGTAGAGTGACGATCAAGCTCACATATGGCCGGCATGGAAGACATTCACAGATGCACATCCGTTTTGCGCCCCCTGATCGCCGAAGGTGAGCCAAGCGGCATTCCGCTCGCCGAAAAGGCGATCAACGATCTTATGGACGCAACCCCTGGGCCTCGGCAAAAGGCGAGCCTGGAGAGTGTCCAGGCCATCGTGCAGGCGCATCGAGACGCTGCAGAAGGCTCTCAGCTTCGGTTTGCGGATACAATCAATGACTACATCGAAAAGCTGATGCGATCATTTGAATGATCCTCACCTAAACCCTCGGCCGTGCCAGCATCGTCCATCGGGATCGTGTGCTTGCTATGCGGCTGTTTTGGGTAGATTGCCCGGTTCCGGCAGCCAAGTCTCCGGGCTGATGAAGGAGCGCTCCTCCGCCGCGGCCTTGTCCGTCGACATGAAGACGACATTCCGGCCAGAACGCTTGGCATCGTAGAGGGCGTCGTCGGCCCATTTGGCGACCAGTTGCGCGGCGGCGCCTTCCCGCGCGAACGCGACGCCGAGGCTGATCGTTATCACGGCGCCGCTGCCGTCGGCGTGATGAATCCCTGGATTGACGATGCCGAGCGCCTCGACCGCGCTGCGGATCCGTTCCGCCAACGCCCAGGCCAGATCCGGCGTGGTGTTGCTGAGCACGATCAGGAATTCCTCGCCGCCGTAACGACAGACGGCGTCATCGTTCGACCGCACCGCTATCTCGATCGCGTGGGCGACGCTCTTGATGCATTCGTCGCCGGCAGCATGGCCGGCAGTATCGTTCAAGAGCTTGAACCAATCGATATCCGCCATCACGAAGGCGATCGCAGTCTTCGCGATCCTGCGGTCGCTCCACAGCGTCTCGATCAATTGCTCGGCCGACCGGCGGTTGGCCAGCCCGGTGAGGGGATCGCACGTCGCCAGGATCTCCAGTTGCCGATTGGCGTCCTTCAGCTTGGCACTGCGATATTGATCGCGCAGCGACATCAGAAACGTCTTCTGGGCCAGGATCGATTGGGTTTTTCGCGCGATCGTCGCCGCAAAGATACCCATGGCATAGAAGATCGTGGTTCCGATCGCCTCCTTATAATTGACCGCAGGATTGAGGATATCGAAAGTAAAGAAATTCCCGATGGCACAGATCATCAGGGACAGCGTCCAGAGATGGTTGAGATTGAACACCACGATCGCGATCGTATTCACGTACATGATGCAAGTGAGCAGGCGCTCGTAATCCCTGCCGCCGGTCGCGACGGCGAGAAAGCCGTAAACGATGGTGAGGCTGATCATCAGGAGGACGAGCGAAAGTCCCTCGACGGCCGAACTGCGCGGCTTTCGCCACACCATGTAGGTACACATGTGCAGCGCCGGCACCAGGAACCCGCTGACGAAGGCGACCAGCCAAAGCGACTCTGGAACGATCAGGTAGCTGACCGGCACGAACGCCATCGCGATCGCCGCAACCCAGGTCATCCATGCGCGGACGATCTTGCTTCGCTGCGGCCAGTTCTTTTCCCGGTAGGCCCGGAACATCTCCGGAGAGAATTGGATGTCGCGGGTGCGACCCGCCAACAACCGCTCGGCCTCGGCTTCGAGTGCCGGCGTCAGGACCATGCCTGTCGCCTCGTCTTTCGCCACCGCTCCTGTGTCGCCAGCCGTTGTCAAGACCCTTCCTCGCCGATCCTGCGGTTTGCCGCATCCTGGAGGGTAAAGTTTAAGGTTGTCCTCAGCGGGAGACGTTGAAACCACGGGCTCCGCCGTGGCACCCGCGCGAAAAATTAGAGCCTCGCGTCATCGTCACGCGCCTCTTGCCGTTTGCAGGTATTCTGGTGTGTTGCGCTGGACGCGGCGCTACATGCCGCCCATCTTGCAGACGAGCTTCCACTCGTCTGCCGTGACCGGCTGCACCGAGAGCCGCGAATATTTCACCAGCGCCATCTCGGCGAGCTTCTTGTCGGCCTTGATCGCGGCCATCGTCACCGGGGTCTTCAGCGGCTTGTCGGCCTTGATGTCGACGCAGACGAACTTGCCGCTCGCGTCGGTCGGGTCCGGATAGGCCTCCTTGATGATTTCCGCGATGCCGACGATCTCCTTGCCCTCGTTGGAGTGGTAGAAGAAGGCGCGGTCGCCCTTCTTCATGGCCACGAGATTCTGTCGCGCGGTGAAATTGCGCACGCCGGTCCAGGCTTCGCCCTTGGCGCCCTTGGCCACTTGCTGATCCCACGACCAGGCCGACGGTTCGGATTTCACCAGCCAGTAGTTCATAACGTAACCGCCCCTTCGTCATGCCCGCGCAGATGTCGCCGGCATTCGCCTCTTGAATCGTAAGATGAAAGAAGACGTGGATGGCTGGGTCAAGCCCTTTCGAATGCACACAAGTCGCATCGAGATATCTCTCGGCGTCATTCCGGGATGCACCGACAGTCGGCGACAGCCGACTGACGGTGCAGGCCCGGAATCCATAACCCCGATCGGTGGTTATGGATTCCGGGCTCGCGCAAGAGCGCGCCCCGGAATGACGGCAGACGGGATGCGTGAATCCGATAGCAAGCTGCTATTCCTCGAGATGCCGGTCGAAGAACTTGGCAATGTCGGTGAATGCCTCCCGGGTCTCGGGCGCATTGACGTTGAACTGATACTGCGCATGCGACTGCCCCTCATAGACATTGAGGTCGGCAGCCACGCCTGCGCGGCGCAATTTGCGATGGGTCCGAACCGTGTTGCTGAGAAACAGGTCACGGGTGCCGGTGGTCAGGATCGTCGGCGGGAAGCCCTTGAAGTCGCCGTAGATCGGCGAGATGTAGGGATTCTTCAGGCTCTCTCCGTTCGCATAAAGCCTGGCCGCACGGCCGAGCCAGCCGTCCCAGGTCACCAGGACGTTGTCGACCCATTCATTGCTCTCATAGCTGTCGCCGATCTTGGCGATATCCGACCAGGGCGTGCCGGGCGCGATCGCCGCCGGCAGCGGCAGCTTCTCGTTCTTCGCCCGTAGCACCATCGCCAGCGTCATCGCGCCGCCTGTCGAGGTGCCGAAAATGGCGAGCCTGCGGTGGTCATGCGTCTTCAGCAGTTCCTTCCAGACCGCCATGGCATCGTCCATGGCGGCGGGATAGGGGAAATCCGGCGGCATTCGGTAGTCCACCGAGATGACCTTGAAGCCGCCAAAGCCGGCCATCATGATCGCTTCGGGCAAGGCCGCTTCCCCGGGGCCGAAGACGTAGCCGCCGCCGTGGACATGAACCAGGAGACGTCGCCGGTTCGCGGGCGATATCTTGCCCGGCGTCACGATGAAGCAATGCACGCCGGCGATTTTGGTCTCCTCGACCTTGACGCCGAGCTTCTCTTTCATCGCCGGAATATTTGCGATCGACAGCTTGGCACGGCGGTCGATGAGGTCCTTCCATTCGGCAGGGGTCTTGGGGTCCGCATTGAAGTGCGGCGGGTAGGGCGCGCCAATCATGGCCTGCATCTCAGGGCTGACGTCATCGGCGGGATTGCCCATCGACTTGACCGGGGCAACCCGCTTGCCGTTGTCGGCGTTGGCTGCAGCCTCGCTCTTGGCAAGTTCCTCATATGGCACCGCGGTTTCCGCGCGAGCCGTCGCCAGCAGCGCGGCGACGGCCATTGTGATGCTCAACGAAACGACCGCACGATGGAGCCTGCGCATGCGTTCCCCCTCCCCTTCGGATTCATTTTTGCGTTGGTTGACCGGTATTCGCCGGTTCGAGCTGACGCTATTACAGCGAGCACACGCCGTGAAGTGCCGCGTGATGCGTGTGGGCAGTCACGCTCACGCCTCCGCCTTGAACGGCCGCGTCAGAAGGCCCTCGATGGCGGCATCGATCGATATTCGCCCGGCGAGGATCGCCGCGACCGCCTTTGAGACGGGCATCTCGACGTGCTGCGATGCCGCGAGCTCGACCAGCACCGGTGCGGTGGCCGCGCCTTCCGCGAGCCTGCCGGCGGGCGCGGGCTCGCCGCGGCCGAGCGCGATACCGAGCGCGAAGTTGCGCGATTGCGGGCTGGCGCAGCTCAGGATCAAATCGCCGAGTCCGGAGAGCCCCGCCAGTGTTTCGCCACGCGCGCCCAGCGCCCGTCCGAAGCGCGTCAACTCGCTGAAACCCCGCGTGGTCAGTGCAGCCTGCGCCGAGGCGCCGAGGTTGCGTCCGACCACGATGCCGGCGGCGATCGCCAGCACGTTCTTGGCCGCGCCGCCGATCTCGACTCCGCGCACGTCTGTGGTGTGATAGGGCCGGAAGGTCGGCGATCCCAGCGCCTGCACCAACTGGCTGGCCAGGGTCTCGTCCTGGGCCGCGAGCGTCACCGCGGTCGGGAGTCCGCGCGCCACGTCGTCGGCGAAGCTCGGACCCGACAGGATCGCTGGCCGGGCCAGTGGCGCGGTCTCGGCGATGATCTCGGTCATGAATTTGTGGCTGCCGCGCTCGATGCCCTTGGCGCACGCG
>Ga0307509_10005654_pt1 | contig 17270 bp, 17 predicted proteins | sample 10_EM_MG_FD_202245 | JGI IMG/M metagenome (GOLD analysis project Ga0307509, IMG submission 202245) | Populus trichocarpa ectomycorrhiza microbial communities from riparian zone in the Pacific Northwest, United States - 10_EM | ecosystem: Host-associated > Plants > Roots > Unclassified | place... | reverse complement strand
GGCCATCCCGACATCGCGGAAATTGCCATTGTGGGACTACCCGATCCACGCACCGGGGAGCGCGCATGCGCCGTCATCGTGCCCAGGAGTCGACCCGGTCCGGACGTCGCCGGGCTGCGCACCTTCCTGGATTCCGAAGGTGTTGCCACCTTCAAGGTGCCTGAGCAGGTGGTGATTTGGGATGCGCTTCCCCGCAATGATGCCGGCAAGATTCTCAAGGCCCAGATTCGGGCCGCGCTCGCACCGAAAAGTTGATTCAACCGAGGCTCCTGGCCACACATGACAACCGAGATTGCCCCTTTTCGCCGTGAGGCGCGCAACTGGCTCGGGGCCAATGTGCCCGCCGAGCCGCCGCCCGAGGACGGTCCTGCCTCGCGGGACTATGTGTTGGCCTGGCAGAAGACGCAGGCGCTCGGCGGTTGGGCCGGCATCGCGTGGCCAAAGGAACTGGGCGGACGCGGACTGTCGGTGCTGGAGCAGATTGTCTGGTTCGAGGAATATGCGCGCGCGGGTGCCCCCTCGCCGCTGAATGCGTCGTTTGTCGGCTTGAACCACGCCGGTCCCACGCTGATTGCCTGCGGCACGCCGGCGCAGAAAGCCTTTCATCTGCCCAAAATTCTCAACGGCGAGGTGATCTGGTGCCAGGGCTTTTCCGAGCCCGGGGCCGGTTCCGATCTCGGCAGTCTCAAGACCCGCGGCCGGGTCGAGGGCGATGAGTTGGTCATTGACGGCCAGAAGACCTGGTCGAGCTTTGCTGACATTGCCGACTGGCAGGAGCTGTTGGTTCGCACCGCTGGGCAGGCCAAGACCTCGGCGGCCCTGACGTGGGTCATCTGCCCAATGAACACGCCCGGAATCACTGTCCGTCCGATCCGGACCATGGCCGGTCCGCGCAAATATTGCGAAGTCTTTTACGATTCCGTGCGAGTGCCGTTAGCCAACGTGGTTGGCGGGCTGAACAATGGATGGGCGACCGCCATGTCCACTCTCAGTTTCGAGCGGGGAACCGCGGCGCTGGCACTGCTCATCGGACTGACACTGAAAGTTGAGAAGTTGCTGGCCGACTGTCCGGCGGGCAGACCTGAAATGCGGGCGCGCATTGCGCAATTGCGGGCGCAAGGTGCGTCGATCCGGGCCACCACTTATCGCTTTGCTCTCGATTCCGAGAATTCCGTGCCGGATTCCAGCGGATCAATGATCCGGCTGTGCTTTGCGGAGTTCGCTCAGCGTGTTACGGCGGCAGCCGTTGACTTGTACGGGATAGAAGCGCCCGAAGTCATTGGTACGCATGGTTGGGGCCACGATTATCTGGACGCCTTCTCTGAAACAATCGCGGGCGGCACTGCAGAGATTCAACGCAACATCATCGCAGAGCGCGTTCTCGGGCTTCCACGGGGTCCTAGGTAACGCCGAAGCAACTTTCCGCGATAGCTAGCGCCTGCCCTCCACGTCCACCGAGATCGGACAGTAACGCCTTCAGGCGATACGTCCACAGGTGCAAAGGATGCTCGAGCGTCATCCCCATCGCGGCGAGCATTTGATGAGTATCGTAAGCCACGCGAGTGGCACTTTCCTGCGCATGGAATCCGGCTAAAGCGGCATCGCCCGCGTCCGCGGTGCTCGCCGCCTTCAAAGCGAGCCATCGCACGCCGCCGGCAAGCACAGCGCACTCCGCCATACGATGACGCAAAGCCTGGAAGGTGCCGAGCGGCCGTCCAAACTGCTTGCGCTGGCTGAGATGGTCAACGGCCGAAGCAATCGCGGATTGCAACAACCCGCTCGATTCGGCGGCTAACGCGACCCGCAGCCATTTGCGTATGTTGGCGGCATCGCTGTCCGACAGTCGCTCGGTCTTGCAGGTGTGCTTGTGCTGCAGCTGGCCCATCGGGTAGGCGAACAGGGACTCGACCGCCTCCACATCGCTGGCACCGGGCTGCGCGATGCCAATGTGGTCACCCTCGATCACCAGAAGTGTCTTTGCCGTGGCGACGAAGCGGCCTGGTCGACCGTTCTCGACGACCGCCAACGGACGTGGCCATTCGCCCGGGAGTTGTGGCCGGACCAACATGGAGAGCGCAATTTCGGCGGTGTAAGGCAGGCGAGCCAGGCGCTCAACCGCCAGGGCCGCGCACAGCGGTCCCAACTCGGGAACCTGCGCTATATCGAAGTACTGGCCGTCCTCGAGCTCCTGTTCCAACCCGCGACCCGCGAGCGCGAAGCCGTGAAACTCGGTGGGCTTGCTTGCGAACTGCTCGGCCAGCTTGTCGACCGCCGACACCAGGGCCTCCTGGTCGGAAGTGAGCTTGAAATCCATCAGCGCGGCTCCCGCGGCAGCCTGAGCAGGTCCGTCGCAATCAGGTTGAGCTGAATTTCCGCGGCTCCGGAGGCGATCCCGGCCACCACGGCACGTTGATGATGAGCCAGGAGCAGCGGATCGCGGCCAGAAAGCCCTTCAGGTGCATGTTCGACTACGAACTCGCTCACCAACCTTTCCGCCATCACAGTCGCGAAGCGCGCGGCGCTCGCTTCCGGCCCTACTGCGACCCCGTGACGCCGTTGATCGACGATGCCATAGCTGTAAAAGCGGGCGGCTTCGCAAGCAGCGCGAGCCCTCGCAGCTTGTTCGATGGCGCCGGCACCGAATCGTCCGGATTGGCGAAGTGTATCCACCGCTCGATGCAACATTCGGGTTGCAAGTGCGAAGCGCGGAATGCCCACTCGTTCGAGTGACAGCGCTGTTCTGACAATCTCCCAGGCCTGACCCTCGTTACCCAGCAACGCACTCTCCGGCACTTCGACGTCATCGAAGAAGACTTCGTGAATGTCGCCTTCACCGATCAGACTCGGAATCTGACGCACCAGGATGCCCGGGGTCTGCATGGGCAACAGAAAAATGGAAATACCCTCGCGGCCGGCCGCCGTGCGCGCCAGGAGGAAACACGTTGCGGCGTGCCCGGCGTAGGACGTCCAGATCTTCTGGCCGTTGATGCGATAACTCGACCCCTGCTTCTGCGCACGCGTGCGCAAGGAAGCCAGATCAGACCCGGCCTCAGGTTCCGAAAAACCCTGGCACCAGATCGTCTCGCCGCGGGCCATGGGCGGAATATAACGCGCCTGTTGTTCTTCCGAGCCGAAGCGCATCAGCGTGGGGCCGATCCAGTTCACATTCATGTACTGGCCGCCGCGCGGCTCGCCCGCCTCCCACATTTCCTCTGCGAGAATGAATGCGGTCCAGGGGTCGGCGTCGCGGCCGCCCCAACGCTCGGGCCAATGAGGAACCAACAGGCCCGCCGCGGCGAGCTGCGCGCAGAACTTCTTGGAAAAGGCGCTCTGCGATTCGGAGCCGGGACCATGCGCCAGGGACTCCCAGTCGCTTGGCAGATGAGCCGCGAGGAAGTCACGCACGGTGGAGCGAAACGCCTGTTGCTGCAGGTCCCAGTCGAAATCCATCTGCGGGAGTTTCCTCGGCTGCTGACGGTCTTATGTAGCCTTATAGCCTAAGACCGGGCTGTGCAGGGGTCTTGACGGCAAGAGGCAAATGGCTCGCCGGGGGCGACAGCACGCGGCGACGGTCCGCCCGTGGGCCCTCCGGCAGGCCAGCTTGCGCAATGCGACCCGGCAGGTCATCCTTTTTCCGTGGCCGATGGCGCCAGGGGTGATTGGGGGACGACCGGATGGTCGATGCGAAGACACTCGATTCCAGTGGAGCGGATGCCGGCGGCAGCGAAGCCGGCACGGCGATGGTGCACTCCGAGCTGCTGCTCAAGTTCAAGGAAGTGGTGACCGGGCTGGGCGGGGATCCGAATGCCCTGCTCCTGAAAGCGCAGATCGAGCCGGCCACTTTGAGCAATCGGCACGCGGTGATTCCGCATCGCACTTTTGTTCGCGTCCTCGAGCGGGCCTCGGTCGAGTTGTCGTGTCCGGATTTCGGCATGCGGCTTGCCGCCGCACAAGGCGGTGTCAGGGTCCTGGGTCCCCTCGGATACGTGATGCGCAACTCGCGGACAGTTCGCGAAGCATTCCGCTATTGCATCGAGTATGTGCAGGATTACAGCACAGCGGCACGCACGAGCTTTGAGGAAGGCCCGGTGGCAGGCTCGATCTTCCTGCATCACGAAACGTTTGTTTCAAAGCACCCTATTCACCCTCAGACACACGAGCGCGCGCTGTTGTTGACGCAACTCAGCGCCCTCAACATGAGTGGCGATCAGGTCCGCGCACAGGAGGTCTGGTTCACACACGGACCCATTGCGCCGCAAGCCACCTATCGTGACTATTTTGGATGCATGGTACGTTTCGGCCAACGCATGAACGGTCTGTTGTTCAACGACCGCGACCTGGACACTCCAATTCCCAAAGCCGATCCACAGGTCTATGAGCTGGCGACGAACTACATTGAAAATCGCTTGCCGGCGACAGACTCGCTGTTCGGTCCGCGGATTCGATTGATTGTCGAGCGACTGCTGTTGGCAGGCAACTGCACCCACAATGAAGTGGCCGCCATCCTCGGCATCCACCCACGGGCGCTCCAACGCCGGCTGCGAGCCGAGGGTGAGTCCTTTGAAGCCATCAAGGACAGTGTCCGTCGCGAGATTGCGCTGCGGTATCTCAAACAGTCGTCCATCCCGTTGATACGCGTCGCCAGGATACTCGGCTATTCCGAGACTTCGGCGCTGTCCCGCAGTTGTTATCGCTGGTTCTCCGCCTCGCCGCGCCAACTGCGCGGCACCTCCCGTTAGTCGCAGTCGGGCCCAAAGCCTGCGCATTTTGACGGTCGCTTCGGGCGGCGTTATTTGTCGCAGGCTGTCAAGAACGCCTCGCGGTGCGGTGCTAGTTTTTACTCATGAAACTCACTGCAATCGATTTGGCACCCAAGATCGGCACCGAAATCCGTGCGGACCGCCAGGACCTGTTGGAGGGAACGTACGCCTCGGATATCCGCGATCTGCTGGAACGCCGTGGTGTTGTCGTCTTCCGCGAAGTGGGCTTCACGGACGAGGAGCAACTCACCTTTTCCCACACCCTGGGTGGAGTCATTCCCCAGGGGGAGAAAGGCGTCTTCAAGGTGACCCTGGATCCGAAAGAAAACAAAATGGCGGAGTACCTGAAGGGCGCGATGTTGTGGCACATAGACGGGTCGACCGACGACGTGCCAACACGTGCCTCGCTGCTGAGCGCGCGCCGGCTATCCAAAGTTGGAGGACAGACCGAGTTTTCCAACACGTACGCCGCGTTCGAGGAGCTGCCTGAGTCGGAAAGGAAGGCGCTCGAGAAGCTCAGGGTGATTCATACGATCGAGTCCATTCAGCGACTGATCTATCCGACACCGACCGCGCAGCAGATCGAGGGCTGGCGGAATTATCAACCTAAGAGTCATCCACTCGTGTGGACTCATCGTTCCGGACGCAAATCCCTCGTCCTCGGATCTACGGCCTCGCATATCGAAGGCATGGACCGGGAGGCGGGCCGCGCCCTGCTCGAGCGACTCGAGACATGGTCAACTCAACCGCAATACGTCTACCAGCACGAGTGGAAGCTCGGAGACCTGCTGATCTGGGACAACACGGGAACGATGCACCGCGTACTTCCGTACGCCACGGACAGCGGCCGGATGATGCACCGGACGACACTGGTTGGAGAAGAAGAGCTGGTCTGAACTTAATGTTGAAAACTGCGTCGATTCTCGTGGCGGTGGCCGGATAGCGATAGTTCCGGCCGTACCGCTCCCCAGGGCTGTGCGCTATTCTTGCGCAATGCGGACGCAGAATGTCAGTGCCACCGTTCGAGTGAGTGTGCTTCGGAACTTCAGGGAGCTGGTGGCGAGCCTGGGTGGTGATCCCCAGGCGCTGCTGCAACAACTCCACATCGAACCGGCCACTCTGGACGACGCGAACGCCTTCATACCGTACGCCACCGTAGCTGAGCTGTTTGAGCGCGTCTCGGTCGAGCTCGAGTGTCCCGACTTCGGTATGCGCCTGGCCGCCGTGCAGGAAAGCACCAAAGTCATGGGCCCCCTGGAAGTGGCCATGCGCAACTCACCCACACTGGGTGACGCCTTCCGGTATTGCACAGAGCACGTCGAGGCCTATAGCACGGCCCTGCAGATCTGCTACGAGAAGCTGCCGGACGACACCAGGGTCTTCATGCACTTCGACATTGTGCTGCCTGGCCTCACAAACCAACGCCAGGCGATGGAACACGCCTTCGCACTGACCCAGCATACGACCGTGGCCATCACTGGAGGCCAGGCACGTGCGCGCGAGATTTGGTTCACCCACGAGCCACTCGCTCCCCTGTCTACCTATCGGACTCACTTCAAGGCTGCGGTCCGGTTTGGGCAGGTCATGAGCGGCTTGTTTTTTGAGGAGCGGGACTTCGAGCTGTCAGTCCCTGATACCGATCCGCAGCTCTACGAGATTGCCACGAGCTTCATCGATCAACGTTTCCCGCCAGCCACCACATCGGTGAGCACTCGGGTTCGAGCCATCATCGCCCGCCTTCTCGTAGAGGGTAATTGCACGCACGATCGCGTGGCCTCGGCGCTGGGCCTGCATCCTCGTACCCTCCAACGCAGATTGCGCGAGGAGCAGGAATCCTTCGAGGGGATCAAAGACAGCGTGCGCCGCGACGTTGCGCTGCGCTACCTGCGGCAACCGAACGTTTCACTGGTGCGAGTGACAGAAATCCTCGGTTACTCAGAGACATCTGTTCTGTCGCGCAGCTGCCACCGCTGGTTCTCAGCCTCACCCCGCCAATTGCGCAACGAGCTCACCCGTTAGACTAGTCAACAACGCTGTTCATTAGCTATGATGGGGACGGAACCGCGTTCGCGCGGGCCGTCGAGTCCAAATGTCTTGAGGGGGTACTGGACACATGGCTACCAACAACACGCAAGCCGTATTTGCGAGCGCGGATCTGTCCCTTGCGGTTACCGCGGGGGTCTACCACGACATTCAGCACTTCCTGTTCCGCGAAGCCCTGCTGTTGGATCACAGGCGCTTCGACGAATGGGCGGCGTTGCTGGCCAATGATGTGGTTTTCCGCATGCCGGCCCGCTTCGCCCGGGAAATCGGCCTGGAGCCGCCGGCCGGAGTCGACTACTTTCACGATGACCGCAACGCAATCATTGCCAAGATCAAATTGCTCCAGGAAAAAATGGCATCGGACGGCGGACAACGCCTGCAAGCCACCCAGACGCGACGATTCATCACCAATATCATTGTCTGTCCGCGTGCTCGCGACGAATACTGCGCCCTCAGCTACCTGATGCTGACACGCAGCAGCCCGGGAGAAGCACCCAGTACGGTCTTCACCGCCGAGCGCTCAGACCACCTCCGAGGTGGGCCACGGAACATGCGAATCGTGCGCCGGGAAATAGTGATGGATCAGCGGAACGCAAACATAGATATCGACATGTATCTATGAGCGGCCAGATCTCAGATGGAACTGGGTCGCGCGGCTGGTACCACGGTTGGAACATTGTCGCTGTTTGCATTTTGTCGCAGGTGGCAGCCAACGGGCTGACCTACAACGCCTACTCGTTGTTCCTTCCAGGGTGGTCGACCGAGTTGCATGCTCCGGTCAGCAAGTTACAGCTGCCTGTGGCCGCGATGGCGTTGGTAGCTGCCTTGGTCGCACCCCTGGTGGGAGGTCTGGCCGATAAGTACCCCGCGCGTCGCCTGTTCGGCTTCGGACTGGCTGGGATGGTGATTTTCTACGTAGCCATCAGCACGGCGACGGCATCTTGGCAGCTCCTGGCCCTTTATGCGTTCCTGGCTCCCTTGGCGCTGTGCCTCGCAACGGCGGTAACCGCGAACGCGCTGATCTCGCGTTGGTTCGTGCGCCGCCTGGGGCTGGCTCTCGGGCTAAGTGCTTTTGGAATCGGTATAGCGGGCGTCATTCTTCCGCCTGTCATCGCTTCCCTGCTGCCGACATTTGGCTGGCGGTTGATCTGGCGCGGCGGAGCTCTCCTGATAGCCCTCGTTGTTCTGCCGCTGGTGGTGTTGGTAGTCCGCAACCGGCCGACGGGGGACGAAGGACAGTACTATCTCAGCAGTGACGGTCAGCCCGCCAGGGCCCACGGCCATGGGTCAACTGCGGGGCAGTTGAGTTGGCGCACGGTTGTCGCACGCAGGAACTTCTGGTTACTGATAGCCATCTACATACCAATGCTCGCTCTGTATGGGGGCTGCGGGCAGAACCTGGCCCCTTACGCGGCACAGCACGGCTTCAGTCAACAGTCCGCGGGCGTCCTGCTCTCGGTGTTGAGCTTCTCGCATGTGGTTGCGACATTGGGTTTCGGACTGCTATCCGACCGGTTCGGCAATCGCCTGCCCTTCGCGGGCCTCGCGGTCATCATGGTAATCGGTGCGATCATTCTGGCCTTCGGGTCGGGTTTCCCGGTTCTGGCGCTGGGCTGCGCGCTCATCGGCCTGGGGGGTGGGCTGTTCACTCTACTGGCCGCGGCGATAGCTGCGGAGTTCGGGGCTGAGGGAGTCGGACGCGCATTTGGGCTCTGCATGCTGTTCATCCCGCTGACTGCGCTTGCGCCCTATATTGTCGCCAAGACACAGGAGAACACTGGCAGCTATACGCCTGCGCTGTTGGGCCTGGCGGTACCTGTAGCCATTGCGGGCGCCCTCAGCCTGCTGCTGCGTGAACGGCGCAAGAACAATTCACCTCCGCGGACAGGGACAGGTTGGCCGGCGCAGACTGCGGAAGATCGGTAGAAGACCATGATTGAGCAGGAGTCACTGATGAGCTTTGGCGCGATCATGCAGCAGGGCTACATTGTCACTGACGTTGCAAAGGCCGCCAACGAATGGGCCGAGCGCGTCGGCGCCGGACCGTTCTATGTGATCGATCGGTTGGCCATGAGTCAGTACCATTTTCGCGGCGTGCGTGTCGATGTCGAAATAAGCCTCAGCTTCGGCTACTGGCACGGTATCCAGATCGAGTTGATTCAACCGCTCGGTGAGGCCGACACGCTGTACCACCGGGCGGTGCGCAGCTCCGCCGGACAGCTCAATCATTTCGCGACGGTGGTGCCGGATCTGGACGGACTATTGGACAGCCGGGGCCTTCGAAGTCGGGTCATCCAACATGGCAACATGCCCAGCGGGTTGAAGTTCGTATACCTGGAAGAGTATCTGCCCGGGGGGCAGCACCTGGAGTTGATTGAAGCCCACGAAGCCACCCTCGGGGCGTTTGCTGCCATGGAGAAAGCCAGCCGGCAGTGGGATGGCCGCAATCCGGTGCGGCCGATGTCGGCCCTGGCGCAGGATCTGGCGGCCGGGGGCAGCTGAGCGGCCCTACAACCCCTGGACAATGAACGACCGATAGTCCGCCGCCTTCAGGCGATGCGGCACCGCGGCCTGGTAACCAGGGCTGTTGTACCACGCCTTCGCGTCCTCAATAGTCGGGAATTTCAGCAGAATCATGCCATCGGGCGCATTGCCCTCAACTGCTTCGATAGCCCCGTAGACCACCAGCGGCGTCAGGTTCGGGTCCCGCGGATTCTGCTGGTTCATGCGCCGGTAAAGGTCCATCTCCGCTTGATCGCGAACGGGCTCCTCACGAATGAAGAGCATGTATACAGCCATGTTGACTCGTCTCCCTTCCCCGCATCACTCCGGGGTCTCATTGAACATCTGCGCCCTGACCTCAGGACTCAGCGGCGCTACGCCAGGCTCGAGCTGTGATTGAAAGGCCCCCAGGGCCATGGCCAACACGTCATAGCAGCCGATAAGGAACACCAGATCCATCAACTGCGCGGTGCTGAGATGGGCCGCAAGTCGAGTCCAGGTGCGCTGCTCGATGCGGGCGCGCGCGTGCAATTCGTCCGCCGCGCGAAGCAGGTCCGCTTCCAGGGGGTCCCACCCTGGTGCGTCGGGCCCTTGCCGGACTCTCGCAATCTCTTCGGCGGTCAGCCCCGCTCGCAGTCCCAAAATGACGTGTTGGACAAATTCGTATTCCGACTGGCGTACCCAGCTGATCCTTAAAATCGCCAGCTCGCGCACGCGAGCCGACAGCGTGCTCGCTCCCGCCACATGGGCGTTGAACGTCAGGAAGGCTTTCGCAAGAGAAGGATGATGCGCCAACGTGCCGAGTACGTGCATGCCCCGAGCATCCACGCCGCCGTCCTTCCATCGCGACAGCACAAACTCGAGGCCGCGTGGAAATGCGCCCAGCGCATCGAGGATGATTTCATCCCATGACGATGGCAAAAGAGGGTCGATGCGTGGCGCCAGCTCGCTAGGCATGCATATTCTCCCGGGAGATAGCGCCACTATACCCCGGCGCGCGCGACCAGCGCGTCGCTCTCCTTCCACAGTCGTGCGGCTGCGGCATCATCGAGCGCGGCGGCTGAAGGGCTCAGCGCCTCGCGCTTGAAAAAATAGCTCCCGCTGACCTTGCCCGTCTCCGGCGCAGTGGCGAGCCACAGAAGTGTGTCAGCGCCCACTTCGGGCGGAAAAGATTGGAGCGTCTCAATGTAGCCCTTCATGCGCGGCTCGGCGTGATTGACGAAATTGCTCGTCACAACGCCGGGGTGCATGACGTTGGCGACAATTCCGTCCGCTGCTAATCTCTTCGCCAGCTCGCGAGTAAAGAGGATGTTACATAGCTTGGCCAGACAATAGGATTTGCCCGACGACCACGCGCGAGTCTGTTGCAGATCGTCGGGGTCGAGACCGGGGCATCCCTCATGCCCATTCGACGACACACTCAGAATCCGCACCGTGCCTGGTTTGCTGGACGCCGCCGCGGCGCGTAGCAAAGGCAACAGTCGGTTGGTGAGCAGAAAGTGACCCAGATGGTTGCCCGCGAAGGTCGCCTCATTCCCTTCCGGAGTAATGACAAGCTCGCTACGAACGCCGCCCGCATTGTTGAGCAGGGCATGCACCTTCTCCGTGAGGCCCGCAATCTCTCGAGCCATACGCGCAGTGTCCGACAGCAATGACAGATCCCCGCGGATCACGTCCACCTGGGCACCTGGCGCGGCGGCGGCCCTTATCTCCGCTTCGGCGGCGGCTGTGCGCTCGGGATCACGCCCCTGCGCAATGACATGCCAGCCTTGTGCCGCGAGGGACTTGGCCGCGGCTTTGCCGATGCCCGAACTGGCACCGGTTACTACAGCGACGGGTCGATGATCAGTTTTTTCAGTCATATGATGTTTGGATGGATGGTGACCTGCACGCCTGAATACAGGGCCATACCCGTCAGAGGATCGACCTGTCGAATACTGGTCAGCAGGTTGACGTTGGCGTGCTCATGCCCATGGGGCACAGAGACCACACCCTGTCGAATAGTCACATCGACATGGGCAGTCCCCACAATCTCACCCCTGTCGCTGCGAACAATCACCTGCTGACCGTCCGCGACGCCTGCTGAAGCCGCATCGGCGGGATGAAGCAACACGTCAGTGGGAGAACCCAGAAACAGAAACTGCGCGTTCAAGTGACGCCGCTGGCGACGAGGGGTCAGACTCAGCGAACCCGGACTGCCTCGATCACGCAACTGCGCGGCGCTTACTGTGCTCAACTGCTCGGCAAGAGAAGCGGGTGCGAGCTTCCAGCCGCCGAGCCGCTCGATATGAGCCTCCACCCAGCGTGCCGGTATCTCATGCGATGTCTCGGCATAGCGTTTCTCGACCAGATCTGTGAACTTGCAACGTGCGTGCTCGGTGACGGCCGACAACATTGCGTTGTCGGTATCTCCAGGCGCCCCATCGTAGCCTGCGGGCACACCCGGCGGTTCATGCCCCAATCGCCGGATGATCTGCGCCAACACCCACCAGGTCGATCGTCGGTCTCCGACTGGATTGACCACGGCCGGCGTGTACTGCGCATTGACTCGTGGACTCAAGAAATCCCACAGCGCCAGGTCCGGCCGCTCCAACTGATCTTTCGTGGGTAGCACGTGCGTTGAAATTGCTGTGGTCTCGTTCTCAATGATTTCAAGAGTGGCAAACACATCGAGCTTCTGCAGCGCGGGCCGCAATTCGTTGGCGTCGGGAAACGAGCGGATGAGGTTGCCGCCGAGGTTCAGAAATGCTCGCAGGTTGCCCGCATTGATCTCATCGGCGAGCGCGGCACACGGCCAGTCTCCAACAATGCTGCGCAACTCCGGGCGGCTCGTCGGGCCGGGGCCGAAAATTTCAGTAATGATCGGCAACTCGCCGCCATCGAAAGGATTGATGAATCCCGGGTGGAACCACACCCCACCCGGCCGGTTCATCGAGCCGGTGATAATCATCAGCACCCACGCGAGCCACTGCGTCAGGTTGGCTCCGACCGACATGGTCACTCCGGTGCCCGTCTCAACAGCCAAGCGTCCGGCCTTGCGCACTGAAGCCAACAACGCAGTGAGCTCATCGGCACTCAGGCCTGCAATAGCCGCCGCCTGCTCACGGTCGAAAGGCTCAACAGCACAGCGCAGTACATCGACATCGGAAGTGCTGCGAGTCAGCACTTCCTGATCGGCCCCATCGCGCAGCAACTCACGAACGAGGTAGGCCAGGATCGCGTAGTCGGTGCCGGGACGTGGGGCCATGTGATGCGAAGCGAAGCCGACGGTCTCTGTCTGGAGAGGATCGAGTACCCAGACCTCCCCTTTCCTCGCCGTGGCGCGAATCGTCACCGCGGGGTTGGGCATCGCGATCGTGTGACCATGCGACACCATTGGATTGCTGCCCACGTAGATGACCAGGCCGGTATTCTCATAGTCCGCCCGGGGGCTGAGTCCCGGGAACCCGCCGACCAAACTCGCTATCAACGTCTTGGCGGTGCCATCAATGGTCAACGGGCTGAAACGTGCCGGTGTACCTATCGCCGCTTGGAGGGCCTGCGCCATCCGGTACCCGGCGGCGTCCATACCCACACCGCTGCCGAAGAAGATGCCAACAGATGCGGGGCCGTGTTGATCGATGACTTTCCGCAGGCGAGCGGTCAGATCATCAAGACAGACTTCCCAGGATGTGGGCTGGAACGACTCACCTGTTCTGACCAGCGGACGTTCCAGCCGCTGCGGGTGATGGTGCATTTTCGGGAGCGCCCTGCCTTTGGGGCAGAGATAGCCGTGCGTGACTGGATGGTCGCGATCGCCCCGTACGCGCAAAACCTGGTCGCCCTGCGTCTCGACGACAATGCCGCACATGGAGGTGCAAATACGGCAATAGCTGCGCTCGCTCCGAATTTCGCACTCAGGCATGCAAGCACTGTAGGGGAGCCTTCCGGGCCAGTGATCAGAAAACCCTCGGGTTCGTTCGGAAAAACTGATGAACCCCGGTCAGACCCGTTCCAGCTCCTGGATTGCGTCAATCAGGCCCCAGCGCAACGCCGTCGGGGCGTTGATTCGGCGGCCGGAGAGAATCATGAGTGCTGCCCTTTGGCGTCCGATCCGTCGCGGCACCGAGACACAGCCGCCCGCTCCTGGAATCAGGCCCATCGCCAGCTCCGGGAGTTGAAACCAGGCGCGTGCAGATGCCGTCACACGGCCCGCGAATGCCGCCATCTCCAAGCCTGATCCGACACAGGCCCCCTGCACATGTACATCGAGAATCCCGGTGTGCCGAGCGATCGCCAACGCCGGCAGCGTGAGGCTGCGGATCAGGTGGGCAGTAGCGGGGTCGCGGGTGGTACCAAACTCATCGAGATCGGCGCCCACACTGAATGTGGGGCCGACAGAACGCAGGTTGATCGACCTCACTTCCGAATCGAGAGTTGCAATGGTGAACGCTTCGAACAACTGATCGCGCAGCGGACAGTCGATTGCGTTGTGGGCCCAGGGGCGGTTGATCGCCAGTTGCAGCATCGAACCCTGGCGCTGGATTTCGAGCGTCCCCGCAGGCGCCGGCACTTGGTCGCGCATCGGCGCTGGCGCACGCACAGGCGCACCTCGCGCAGCCAGCCACTCTTGATGTTCCGCACTACCTTGCAGAAGCCCATAACACATCGACTCGAGCCGAAGCGCCCGGTCGACCGCCAGCCCCTCGAGGCTGCGCAAAAGTTGAACAACCACAGCCGCAGCACGAGGCGCACGCAACGTTTGCCGAACCAACGCCTCAGCAGACACCGGCCCCTCAACCAGCGCATCGAGCACGCCCGCGAGCGGATGGGCGGGATCCCCCAGCCCAATGAGTGGGAACGGCGGCAAAGCACCCAGCCGCGTATCATGCGGGCAGGTATCCAGATCGACGAAGCCCAAAGGCTGCAACAGGTCGTGGCCGCCGGACCCGGCCAGGCCCGGATCGGCCACCGACGGATCGACCAGGAGCTCCGTTACTTGCAATGATCACCTTTCATGAACAGTGAGGGCTCTTTATTGAGGAGTCGCCCCCGCGCTTTCGGGAATGATGAGCGATCCATTCCGTTTCGATCGGCACTATCGTGATCAACCGGCAGCAATCAACCGACGTCAACCCGAAATCACCCCGACAGTACCGGGTGGTCCAATGGGCCACTGGTAACATCGGCACCCGATCCCTGCGGGCCGTCATCGAGCACCCCAATCTGTCGTTGGTTGGGCTCCATGTCTACTCCGACTCCAAGACGGGCCGTGACGCAGGCGAGCTATGCGGGCTCGATCCGGTCGGCGTTGCCGCCACCCGGAGCATCGACGATATCGTGGCCCTGGGCGCCGATTGCGTCCTGTACATGCCCCAGAGCTGCAATCTCGACGAAGTGTGCCGACTGCTGTCCTCGGGTGCAAACATCGTCACCACCCGCGGTGAATTCCATAACCCGGCTCGACTCGATCCTGCGGTGCGCAAGCGTGTCGAGGAGGCGTGCCAACGCGGTGGCACTTCCATCCACAGCACAGGCAGCAGCCCCGGTTTCATCACTGAGGCCGTGCCCCTGGTGCTGACGTCCTTACAGCGGCGACTCGACAGTTTGAAAATCAATGAGTACGCGGATCTCTCGCAGCGCAACTCGCCCGAGATGCTTTTCCAGCTCATGGGTTTTGGCAGTCCGCCGCCGAAGTCCGATGAGCCACGACTGCATTATCTGCGGGAATCCTTCGGCCCCTCGCTGCAGTTGACTGCCGACGCCCTGTCCCTGCCGCTCGACTCCCTCGAGGTCAGCGGCGGAACCGCAACCGTCAAGCGCAGGACAAAAATCGCTGCGGGCGTGTTGGAGGCCGGGACCATGGCCGCACAACGTACGACCGTTTCCGGAATGCGCGGCGGACGCGCAATACTGAGTTTCACGGCAACCTGGTACTGCACGACAGATCTCGATGTATCCTGGGATCTGCGTCCATCAGGTTGGCATGTTGAAGTGGAGGGAGACACACCACTCGACGTCGACATACGCATTCCAGTGCCGCTTGAACGAATGGCCGCAGTCTCTCCCGGTTACACGGCGCATCGTGCGGTCAACGCCGTCCGCTTCGTCTGTGCGGCCCCGCCCGGGATTCGCACATCGGTCGAACTTCCCCAGATCATTGCCGATTTGGGTTAACGTCAAGGCATGCAAAATGTCTCGCGCCTGACCCTGCCGGGTTCAGGCCTTCGATTGGTTGGCGACGTCGTAGGTGCGGCAGACAGGCCCACGCTCCTTTTCCTGCACGGCAGCGGACAAACGCGGCAAAGTTGGGGCAGTGCCCTACAGGAAGCGGCGAAGCGCGGTTATCGAGCTGTTTCGCTCGATCTTCGCGGCCACGGCGACAGCGACTGGGCGCCTGATGGCAAGTATGGTCTCGAGGACTTCACCGCCGATGTGCGACAAGTCATCGAGCATCTGGGTGCTGAGCCGATTATCGTGGGCGCTTCACTCGGCGGAATAGTCGGCTTGTTTATTGGTGCCGCGCCACCTCCCACCTTGCGCGCACTGGTACTCGTCGACATCACTCCTCGCGTGGAAAAAGACGGAGCCAAGGAAGTTTCCGCGTTCATGGACAGCGCGCCGAATGGATTTGCCTCCGTTGAAGAGGCAGCGGATGCGGTAGAAGCTTATCTGCCCCATCGCCGCCGCCCGAAGGATACAAGCGGGCTGAAACGCAACCTGCGCCTACGCGACGGTCGCTACTACTGGCACTGGGACCCGGCGATGATGCAGATGGGCCGCAACATCGACGCGAAGTTCACCGGCCCCAATCCCCTGGAAACCGCCGCACGCGCACTGAGAATTCCCACTCTGCTCATCCGCGGCGGCCGCAGCCGGATTGTCAGTGAAGCGGGTGTGCGCGAGTTCCGGGAAATGGTGCCCCACGCCGACTTCGTTGACATCACTGACGCGGATCACATGGTCGCGGGTGATGCCAACGATGCGTTCAACGACGCGGTGTTTGCCTTCGTAGACAAGCAAACACCGGTCGTTTGACCTTACATGGGGCTACTGCGGCGATCTGCCTCAATGAAGCGCCAACACCTCGCTCTTGGTGAGACTGGTTGTCAGCTTGCCGTCCGTCTTGGAGAGCGTGTTCGCCGGAACGGCCACCATCTTTCCATCAATGATTATCTGCGCGGCACCGTCCGGGCCTACGCGGTAGACGGAGCCCAGGCGCGCGCCGTTGGCTGCAATCAGCATTTTTCCCTTTTCGGCCACTGACGCCGATGCTGCTTCCGAGGATCCCTGCGCCGCGGCGGGCAGGACATAAGCGCACATCACCATGATCAACCAGGACTTCTTCACAGGCTCTCCTAAAAAAGAAAAGGGGCACACAAGCGCCACCCGCCTGTGTTCCCCCGTAAACTACTAACGTAGCTTAGTTTTAGGTCCCTGCCCTGTCAAGGATCGAGCTGTGACGCCGTACTCGTTCGCGCAAATCAGCGTGGCTGCATGCGGATTGCGCCGTCCAGGCGGATGGTTTCGCCGTTGAGATAGCCGTTGCGGATTATTTCAAGTGCAAGACTGGCATATTCCTCTGCGTGGCCGAGCCGCTGGGGGAAAGGCACCATGGCACTCAGCGCCTGCAGCATCTGCGGTGGCGCGCGTGTCATCGCCGGAGTTGAGAAGACACCCGGCTGTATCGTCATGACACGGATGGCCTCACGAGAGAGATCCCGGGCAATGGTCAGTGTCATTCCCACGATCCCGGCCTTTGCCGCGGAATACGCAGCCTGCCCCATTTGTCCATCGGTGGCAGCGGCGGAGGCGGTATTGACCAGCACCCCTCTTTCACCATCTATCGGATCCAGCTGCATCATTCCCGCGGCGGCGCGCGTGATACAGCGAAATGTGCCCACCGTGTTGAGGCGCAGGACCCACTCGAACTGATCGGTCGGGAAAATGCGGATCTCGCCGGTAGCCTTGTCGCGCCGGGCGGTT
>Ga0307509_10005653_pt1 | contig 17274 bp, 21 predicted proteins | sample 10_EM_MG_FD_202245 | JGI IMG/M metagenome (GOLD analysis project Ga0307509, IMG submission 202245) | Populus trichocarpa ectomycorrhiza microbial communities from riparian zone in the Pacific Northwest, United States - 10_EM | ecosystem: Host-associated > Plants > Roots > Unclassified | place... | reverse complement strand
CCGTGCGCATCAGGGTGCTGGAACTCCTCCAGCACGGGCCGGTGTCCGTACGGGACCTGCTCGCCGACATCGAGATCGAGTCGTCCAGCCTGTCGCAGCAACTGGCCGTCCCGCGCCGCTCCGGCATCATCGTGTCCATGCGGGAGGGTTTCACCGTTCGCTACGCGCTCGCCGGCGGGGACATCGCCGAACTCCAGCAGACGGACGGGGATCATCCGAGGTAGGGGGCCGGATACGCTGGCGGGGTGATCGAGAATCTTCCTCCCTGTCCGAAGTGCTCCTGCGAGTACACCTACGAGATGAATGCCCTGGTGGTGTGCCCGGAGTGCAGCTACGAATGGGTGCCTGCCGAGGGCGGTACGGATTCCGTCATTCCCGCGGAGCGGGCCGTCAGGGATGCCGTCGGCAATGTGCTGCAGGACGGTGACTCCGTGGTCGTGGTTAAGGCGCTCAAGGTCAAGGGGAGTCCCTCGGGGATCAAGGCGGGCACGAAGGTGCGCACCATCCGGCTGGTCGACGGAGTCGACGGCCATGACATCGACTGCAAGATCGACGGTTTCGGAGCGATGCAGCTCAAGTCGAGCGTGGTCAAGAAGGGCTGATCGCCCCGTCACTGGGATGGCCCCGGCATCGTTCTGATGCTGAATTGCAAAATTTCGCAATTGGTTAGATGCTGTGTTGGCTGTGTTCGCAGGTAGTCACGGACGCAGCCTTCGCTTGCCCCGGGTGGGGCGCTGTCGGGGAAGCCGAGGGATCGTGTCCGTTCCGCTGTACCAGGCCAAGGCCGAGTTCTTCCGGATGCTGGGGCATCCCGTGCGGATACGGGTGCTGGAGCTGCTGCAGGACGGTCCGATGCCGGTGCGGGATCTGCTGGCTGCGATCGAGGTGGAGCCCTCGGCGCTGTCGCAGCAGCTGGCGGTGTTGCGCCGCTCGGGCATCGTCACCTCCCGGCGCGAGGGCTCGACCGTGGTGTACGCGCTGGTCAGCGGTGACGCCGCCGAGCTGATGCGGGCCGCGCGCCGGATCCTGACCGAGATGCTGGCAGGCAAGAACGAGTTGCTGGCCGAGCTGCGGGAGACCGAGGTCACCGCGCGATGAGGATCACGCCCGGCCGGACCGGAGTCCGGCTCACCGCGTTGCTGCCCGGCCCTACGGACCTGGCGGAGATCCGGCGCACCCCGCGCCGGGACCTGCTGGCCGGCCTCACGGTGGCGGTCGTCGCGCTGCCGCTCGCGCTCGGTTTCGGTGTCTCCTCCGGGCTCGGTGCGGAGGCGGGTCTGGCGACCGCGGTCATCGCGGGTGCGCTGGCCGCGGTGTTCGGCGGTTCGAATCTGCAGGTGTCCGGACCGACGGGCGCGATGACGGTGGTGCTGGTGCCGATCGTCGCCGCGCACGGGCCGTCCGGGGTGCTGACGGTGGGGCTGATGGCGGGCGTGATGCTCGTCGCGCTCGCCCTGCTCAGGGCCGGCAAGTACATGCAGTACGTACCCGCGCCCGTCGTTGAGGGCTTCACGCTCGGCATCGCCTGCGTGATCGGACTGCAGCAGGTCCCGAACGCGCTCGGGGTGCCCAAACCGGACGGCGACCGCGTGCTGGTAGTGACTTGGCGTGCCCTGGAGGAGTTCGCCAAGGACCCGAACTGGACGGCGTTCGCCTTCGCGGTCGCGGTCGCAGCCGTCATGCTGATCGGCGCCCGCTGGCGGCCCACGATCCCCTTCTCCATCCTCACGGTGATCGCGGCAACCGTCGTCGCCCAGGTGGCCGGCCTGGATGCGGCGAAGCCGATCGGTGACCTGCCGACCGGACTGCCCGCACCCTCCCTGACATTCCTCGGCCTCGGCTCACTGGGCTCCCTGCTGGCCCCGGCGGTCGCGGTGGCGGCGCTCGCCGCCCTGGAGTCACTGCTGTCGGCCTCGGTCGCCGACGGCATGACGGTAGGTCAGAAACACGACCCGGACCGCGAGTTGTTCGGCCAGGGCCTGGCCAACATCGCCGCTCCACTCTTCGGCGGCGTGCCGGCGACCGGCGCGATCGCGCGGACCGCGGTCAACGTCCGAACGGGCGCCGGGTCCCGGCTGGCGGCCCTCACCCACGCCGCGGTCCTCGCTGTGATCGTCTTCGCGGCAGCGCCCCTCGTCTCCAAGATCCCGCTCGCCGCGCTCGCGGGCGTGCTGCTCGCCACGGCGATCCGCATGGTCGAGGTCGGCTCGCTGCGCGCGATGTCGAAGGCCACCCGCTCGGACGCGCTGATCCTGGTACTGACCGCCGTTGCGACCCTCGCACTCGACCTCGTGTACGCCGTGATCATCGGCTTGGTCGTCGCGGGCGCCCTCGCCCTGCGCGCGGTGGCCAAGCAGGCCCGCCTCGACCAGGTGCCCCTGGACCAGGGCGACCACAGTGCCGAGGAGCACGCGCTGCTGGCCGAGCACATCGTGGCGTACCGCATCGACGGCCCGCTGTTCTTCGCCGGCGCCCATCGCTTCCTGCTGGAACTGGCGGAAGTCGCCGACGTACGTGTCGTCATTCTGCGCATGTCCCGGGTGACCACCATCGACGCCACCGGCGCGCTCGTCCTCAAGGACGCGGTCACAAAGCTCCACCGGCGCGGCATCGTCGTGATGACCTCCGGTATACGCCCCGGCCAGCGCCAGGTCCTGGATTCCGTCGGTGCGCTGGAGCTGCTACGGCTCGAAGGCCGCGAGTACGCCACCACACCAGATGCGATCCGGGGCGCCCGTACCTATCTGGAGTGCGCCGGTGTGATGTCGCCGTTGCCTGCCCAGACGTTCCGGCCTGTCAGCGAGGAAACAGAGGAAGCCGTCGGATGAGCACTGAGCCCGCATCGCTGCGCATGGTCGAGGTCTCCGGCGCGGAGGCCCTGTGGCTACTGGAGGGCAGCACGCTGGGGCGGCTGGTGTTCCCGCAGCGGGAGGCGACCGTCGTCCGGCTCGGCCGGCACACATGGGAGTACGGCCGCCTGGTGGTGCGCGCTCCGGTGCAGGCGGCGGCGGTCCCGCTGGCGGCGACGTACCAGGTGGACGAGGTGCGTGCCGCGACTGGAACCGGCTGGACAGTGACGGTGGCCGGGCCTGCCGAACTGGTCACCGATCCGAACGAGGTCGCCCATTACCGCCGTACGCTCACCGGCTGGACGTACGGGCCCCATGACACGATCGTCCGCGTCCATCCGCAGACCGTCGCCGGTTTCCGGCTGGCTCGGGGGACGGCGAGTTGAGTCCCATGCGGCTCGAAGCCCTGCCCCACCGGCATGTGCTCACCCTGCCCACCGAGGCGTCCGCCGTCCGGCTGTCCCGGCAGACCGCCGAGCGGGCACTGACCGAGTGGGGGATCAACCTGCGCCACCCCACGGTCGACCCGGCCCTCCTGATACTCGGCGAGCTGGTCACCAACAGCGTCCGGCACGCCGCCGTGTTCTCTCCGCAGATGACGGTGATCTACGCGGCGGGCGCGGACTGCCTGGCCTTCGCCGTGCACGACCGTCATCCCTACCAGCCGCCGCTGTACGCGTCGCTCACCGACGCGGGGACGGGCGGGCTGGCCACTGTCATGGAACTCACCCTCGGCCTGGGCGGCACCGCGGTGGTCCGGAGTGACGCCGACGGCAAGGGCAAGAGCATATGGATCTCCCTCCCTCTCTGAGCCCCACCTCTGAACCGACAGGCCGACCGCGCAAGGAAGCTGACGACCATGACCATCGAATGGCGCTACACCGTCGAGCAGGACCTCGGCATCCTCTCCGTCACCGGATACCTGGGCCCGGACGCCGTTCACCGCTTCGCGGGTGCTGTCGGCTGGGTGATGGGACGCGGGAGCGGTCCGGTCATCGTCGACCTGGCCGGGCTGCGCAGCTGGTCGGCCGAAGGGCAGCTGGCGATCATCGAGGCCGCGCGGCGTCTCGCCGCAGCAGGCCGCGGCCTGGAACTGGCCGCCATCCCCGCCGACGGCTCCCTCGTCCCCGACGGGGGCTGCCCGCCCATCCCCGTCCACGCCGACCTGCCCGCCGCGCTCGCCGCACACAGCACCCGGCACGGCGAGCCGCCGCAGGGCCGCCACGAGTGGCGAACCACGGGATGGCAGGCCGCAGACGACACGGGCGAGTGAGCCCGGCGGTTCAGCCGGATGTGAAGACGCCGTCGCCGTCCCGTACGGGAACGACGGAGCTGATGTCTTCTTCTGTGGCGATGGCCACGTCTGCGGTGAAGCCCGTCGCGGCCAGTTCCCTCGCGGAGAAGCTGGCGGTTATGGCGCGGGGGAGGTCGGCGGTGCCCTCGTAGGCCGCCTTCGCGGCGGACAGCGGTCCCGCGCCCTGGGCGTGCAGGTCACTGATGAGGCCGCCGGTACCCAGCAGATCCTCCAGCGCGGGACGCGGACTGCCGTCCGGCCATCGCTCACCCGCGGCGATCCCTGCCACCGGACGCTTCGGCGTGCCGTAGCCGCGGGCAGTGAGCCAGCTGCCGACCGCGGAGATGCTGCGCAGGCAGGCAGCGATCACCTGCACCCGCGGGGGTGTGGCCGCCGCGATCGCCGCGCAGCTCGGGGACGGCAGCACCAGGCGCGCGAGGAACGGGGCGGCACGCAGAGGGGCCGGCGAGAGGGACCAGGCACTGCCCGGCGTGACGGCCCGGCGGGCGACGGTCAGGCGGGCGCCCGACTGCCGCGCGTAGACGGTGGCGGCCTTCTCAGCTCCGGCCTGCTCCGCCGCGATCGCGGGGCCGTCCGGAAGCCGGAACGGCGGGACCCGGAGACCCGCCTCCACAGCGACGCTCACCGCCGTGGTGAAGGACAGCACGTCCACGATGACCAGACAGGCGACTTCCGCGGCAAGGCGGTCAACTCCGGTCACCGTCCGGTGACGACGTGGCGGCCCGGCCACCGAAGGACAGCCGCATCATGTGGGAGTGCCCGCACCGGGGGCAGGAGCCATCCGGGCCGACGGCGGTGGGCCGGCACTTGAGGCGGCATGCGGGGCACTTGTACCAGGCGACGGCCGCGCCACGCAGCGGAATGATTCTCACGCAAGCCTCCCTCACATCACCTATGGAGTTGCTAATCTTAGCAATTGTTGAGGTCGGCACCGCTGGTTTCGGGCGGACCGGTTCTCGTGCGCGGATTCGGCGTGGCCGCTGCCGCAGGCGAGGATGGGCTGCATGTGTTGGACGAGTGGGTGGATGCGATGCACCGAGGAGCGGCCGGTACGGCCGCACTGCTGGGCCGGGGAGGGGACGGCACGATGAGTACGCCGCTGTACCAACTGAAGGCCGAGTTCTTCAAAACCCTCGGCCACCCGGCGCGCATCCGGGTCCTTGAGTTGCTGAGTGAGCGTGAACACGCGGTCGCGGAGATGCTGCCCGTGGTGGGCATCGAGTCGGCGCACCTGTCGCAGCAGCTCGCGGTGCTGCGGCGGGCGAACCTGGTGGTGACCCGCAAGGAGGGCTCGAATGTGTACTACTCGCTGACCAGTCCGGACATCGCCGAGCTGCTCCGGGTCGCGCGCACCATCCTGTCCGGTGTGCTGGCCGGGCAGGCCGAACTGCTCGCCGACCTGCAGGCCGCCCAGACGCAGGCAAAACCGCCGTCGTAACGACGGCCCCCAATCGGCGGCCGCCTTTCGGGAGTTGACAGTGCTCCGTGGTGCGGGGGGTGGCCGCCTTCATCCCCGTGTGACGCAACTCCGGTCGCGGATGGCCTGTTGGACACCTGCGAACAAGTCCTCACCGTGTCAGGGAGAGTTCATGGGCCTGCTGCGCAAGATCCGCGACACCGGGCGGGTAGCAGAGCCCGCCCCGCCCAGGCCGGAGGGTGAACAGCTGTCCGCAACCCAGGAGTTCGGCGGCTCGGTGCAGGTGCGCTGCGTGGACGCGGGCTCCTGTAACGGCTGCGAGATCGAGATTGCGGGCGCGTTCAACCCGGTGTACGACGCCGAGCGGTACGGCGCCCGGCTGGTGGCCTCGCCCCGCCACGCGGACGTGGCCCTGGTGACTGGGCCGGTCACGCGGAACATGGCCGAGCCGCTGCGCCGTACGGTCGCCGCGATGCCCGAGCCGCGGCTGGTGGTCGCGGTCGGCGACTGCGCGATCAACTGCGGGGAGTTCGCGGGGGGTTACGGCGTCGAGGGCGCCGTCTGCGACGTCGTGCCGGTGGACTTGGCAGTACCCGGGTGTCCGCCGCGGCCGGACGAGATCGTCGCTGCGCTGCGGAGGGTGACGGGACGGTGAGCCTGATTCCGGCCGCCCTCGCGACCGCTACCGCGTTGGGCGTGGCGGGCGTGCCGGCCGGGCTGATACTGCCGCAGCGAGTGCGCGGCGCGCTGGTGGGTTCGTTGACGGCGGGTGTGGGGGTGGCGGGTGGCACGGCGGGTGTGGCGGCACTGGGCGGAGGCCGCTTCTCGGCCTCGGCACCCGGGCTGCTCCCGTTGGCCGGTGCGCACTTCGCGGTGGACGCTCTGTCCGGACTGTTCATGGCGGTGGCAGGAGCCGTGGTGGCGGCGGTGGCCGTATACGGCATCGGCTATGTGGCCGGGCACGGGTCGCACGGCCTCGGCTCGCGCGGCGCGCAGGCGGTCCTGCCGCTGTTCGCCCTGACTCTGCTGCTGGTGCCCGCGGCGGCCGCGGTCTCGACGTTCCTGCTGCTATGGGAGCTGATGGCACTCACCTCTCTCCTCCTGGTCCTGGCCGAGCACCGCGCCCGGCCCGCCGTACGGGAGGCGGCCGTCTGGTACGCGGTGATGACCCACCTGGGGCTCGTGCTGCTGCTCGCGGGCCTGTCCGTGTACGCCGCGCAGGCCGGCGGCGAGACCTTCGCCGCCCTGCGTTCCGGGAGCGGCGCGATGTCGCCGACCGTCCGTGGTCTGGTGTTCGTGCTCACGGCGACGGCGTTCACCTCCAAAGCGGGCCTGGTACCGCTGCACGCGTGGCTGCCCCGGGCGCACCCCGAGGCGCCCAGCGCGGTCTCGGCGCTGATGAGTGCGGCCATGGTGAACCTCGGTGTCTACGGGCTGGTGAGGGTCGGGTTCGATCTGCTGGGCGGAGGGCCGGCCTGGTGGTGGCTGCTGGTGATGGCGATGGGCGGGCTGTCGGCGGTGTACGGGATCCTGCAGGCCGCGATGGCCTCGGATCTCAAGCGGCTGCTGGCGTACTCGACCTCCGAGAACATGGGGCTCGTCGTGCTCGGTGTCGGGGCGGCCGGGCTGTTCGCCCACGCCGGTGACAAGGCGTTGGCCGGGCTGGTGCTCGCGGCGGCGCTGCTGCATGTCGTCAACCATTCCGCGTTCAAGTCCCTGTTGTTCGGCGCGGCGGGCTCGGTGCTGCGGGCCACCGGGGAGCGGAACCTGGATCTGCTGGGCGGGCTGCGGGCCCGGATGCCCATAACGGCGGGACTGTTTGCCCTCGGTGCGCTGGGGGCGGTGGCGCTGCCGCCGGGTAACGGGTTCGTCAGCGAGTGGCTGCTGCTGCAGTCGATGATCCACGGGCTGGCCGTGCCTGGGGTGACCACGGCGATCGTGCTGCCGCTGGCGGTGGCGGTGATTGCCCTGTCGGCGGGGCTGGCGGCGGCGGTCTTCGTCAAGGCGCTCGGCGTGGGCTTTTTCGCCCGGCCGCGCACCGCACAGGCCGCCGCGGCACAGGAGTCGCCGCTGCTGATGCTGGCCGGGATGGCACTGCTCGCGGCCCTGTGTACGGCGCTGGCCCTGGTGCCGGGGCTGCTGGGCGACGGCCTGGACCGCGCGGTGGCGGCGGTCGGCTTCGCCGGGATGCACCCGGTGTCCGGCGGCGGGCTGCGGGTGCGCCTGGACGAGGTATCCGCCTCGCTGTCCCCGCTGTGGGTGGTGGTGGCGCTCACAGTGGCGCTGGGGGCGGTCACCGCGGCAACGAGGTGGGCGTCGCGGCGTCAGCGGCGGCGGATGAACGCTCGGCTGTGGGACTGCGGCGGCGGGGCGCCGACCCCGCGCATGGCCTATACGGCGACCTCGTTCGCGGAACCGCTGCAGCGGGTCTTCGACGACGTGCTGGCCCCGGAGCAGGACGTGGACGTCACGCCCGTGCGCGAGTCCGCGTATCTCGTGGAGCGGGTGGCTTTCCGCAACCGGGTGCCCGACCGCATCGAGCACCGCCTCTACCGGCCGGTTCTCGACTTCCTCGCCGCGGCCGGGCAGTCGGCGCGCAGACTGGCGGGCGGCAGTGTGCATGCCTACCTCGGTTACGGCTTCTTCGGGCTGGTCGCCCTGCTGGTGGTGTTAGTGGTGGGCTGGTGAACATGGTCGGATACACGGCGATCGTCCTCCAGGTGGGCGCGGTGGTGGCCGGGGCGCCCCTGCTGACCGGGCTGATGCGGCAGACGAGGGCCCGCCTGGAGGGGCGGGCCGGCGCCGGGGTGCTCCAGCCCTGGCGGGACGTACGCAAACTGCTGCGCAAGGAACCGATCACGCCCGTCGGCACCGGCCCCGCCTTCCGCTGGGCACCGCCCCTGTTGGTCGCCACCTCGCTGGTGCTGGCCGTCTTGGTGCCGCTGGTGTCCACCGACACACCGGTGCGGGCGCGCGCGGACCTGATCCTGGTGGTGTCGCTACTGGCGCTCGGCACGCTGGCGCTGGCACTCGCGGGCCTGGACACCGGCACCGCGTTCGGCGGCATGGGCGCCTCCCGGGAGATGACCATCGCCGCGCTGGTCGAACCCACCATCCTGGTGGCGGTGTTCGCGCTGTCGATACCGGCCGGGTCGACCAACCTCCCGGTCATCGTCGCCGGAGCCGCCGACCAGCCCGCCCGCCTCACCTCCCCGGCCGGCCTGCTGGCGATCGCCGCGCTCGCGGTGGCGGTGCTGGCCGAGAGCGGCCGGCTGCCGGTCGACAACCCCTCCACCCACCTGGAACTGACCATGGTCCACGAGGCGATGGTCCTCGAATACGCCGGACCCGACCTGGCGCTGGTCGAGTTCGGCGCCCAGCTGCGGCTGACCGTGCTGCTGGGGCTGCTGGCCTCGCTGTTCGCACCGTGGGGCATCGCCACCGGCGCCTCGCTCACCGCCGTGCTGCTCGCCCTGCTGCTGGTGGTGCTCAAGGTGATGGTCCTGGGCATGGCGCTGGCGGCGGCGGAGGTCTTCTGGGCCAAACTCCGGCTGTTCCGGGTGCCCGAACTCCTCGCCGGGTCCTTCCTGTTGGCGCTGCTCGCGGTGACGGCCTCCTACTTCCTGGGCGCAGAAGGAGGAGGAGCGCGATGAGCGAGAGTCTGTTCACCCAGTTGCTCGACCTGGCCTGCGGGGCGTTCCTGCTGGCCGCCGTGGTGGTGCTGTGGCGGCGCGAACTCGCCGCGATCGTCCGGCTTTTCGCGCTCCAGGGTGTCGCACTCGCGGTGATCGCTCTGCTCCTGGGACTGCACGAGGACCGGTGGGGCCTGCTCGTGGTGGCGGTGGGGATAGGGGCGCTGCGGGCCGGCCTGCTGCCCTACCTGATCCGTCGCGCCCTCGCAGCGTTCGTCGCCGAGCGGGACGGCGGGCTCACCAGGCACGGCGGGAGCGAGGAGGCGCGCGAGACCCAGCCGCTGGTCAATGTCGCCGCGTCCCTGCTGACCGCCGCCGCGCTGACCCTCCTCGCCTACGCCGTCGCCCGCCCGCTGGTCGAGCTGGATCCCACGCCCGCCACCCGGGCGCTGCCGGTCGGTCTGGCCGTGGTCCTGATCGGCTTCTTCGTGTTGGTCACCCGGCGCCGGGCGCTGGCCCAGGTGGTCGGGTTCCTGCTGCTGGACAACGGCATCACCGCGACGGCCTTCCTGGCTGCGTCCGGGGTGCCGCTGATCGTCGAACTCGGCGTCTCCTTCGACGTGCTGCTCGCCGTCCTGGTCCTGCAGTTGCTTACCGTGCGGGTGCGGGAGGCGTTCGGCACCACCGACATCGACGACCTGCGGGAGCTGCACGACTGATGAACGCCGCACTTACCGCGCTGTTGCTGACCGCGCCCGCCGCCGCACCGCTGGCCGTGGCCGCCGGGTACGCGCTCACCGGCTTCGTCAGGCATGAACTGCCACGCGGGCTGCCGGCGGTCCGGCGGACGCAGGAGAGCCGTCCACCGCGGGCACGGAACGCCCCTGTGCTCACTGCGGCGGGCGCTGCGGGCCTGCCGGACAGACAAGAAACGGCCCCCGCCTCCCCACCCGGGAAGCCGCCCGATTCCTCCCCGGCGCGGGCCCGTCACCCGTCCGACTGGGTCGCACTGGCCTCCCCGACGGTGATCCTCACCTGCGCGGCACTGCTGGCCTCCGAACGCGTCGACGGCGGGTGGGTGTCCGCGTACTCCGGGCTGCTGCGGGCCGACGCGCTGACCGTGTGGATGCTGCTGGTCGTCGGCGCCGTCGCCTTCATCGCCTGTGCTTCGGCGCCCGCACATCTGGCGGCGGAGCGGGCCGCCGGGAACGCGACGGCCTGGACCATGTGGCGCTACCACATGCTGGTCCAGACATTCCTCGGCGCGATGTGCCTGGCCGTGGTGAGCGCGAACCTTGGCGTGCTGTGGGTGGCGATCGAGGCGACCACCGTGGTCACGGCGTTTCTGGTCGGCCACCGCCGCACCCGCACGTCCATCGAGGCCGCGTGGAAGTACGTGGTGATCTGCTCGGCCGGCATCGCGCTCGCCTTCCTGGGCACCGTGCTCCTGTATTACGCGGCCCGGCAGGCGGGCATCGCCGAGACGTGGGCGCTGGACTGGCCCACGCTGGTGGCCCATGCGGACCGTCTCGACCCGGCCGTCACCCGGCTCGGCATCAGCCTGGTGGTCCTCGGCTACGGCGCCAAGGCGGGACTGGTCCCGCTGCACGCGTGGCTGCCCGACGCCCACAGCCAGGCACCCGCCCCCGTCTCGGCCCTGATGTCCGGCGTCCTGCTGTCCGTCGCCTTCGCCGCGATCCTGCGCTACCGCGTCATCGCGGACGCGGCCCTGGGCCCGGACTTCACCCGCGTCCTGCTGGCCGGAATCGCCCTGCTCACCCTCACCCTCGCCGCCGGCCTGCTGCTGGCCCAGCGCGACTACAAACGGATGCTGGCCTACTCCAGCATGGAGCACATGAGCCTGATCGCCCTCGCCACGGCGATCGGCAGCCCGCTCGCCCTGTCCGCCGCCCTGCTGCACATCGCCGGGCACGGGCTCGCCAAGGCCACCGCGTTCTGCGCCTCGGGGCAGATCCTGCACCTGCGCGGCACGACGAAGATCGGGCGGGTGCGCGGTCTGCTGGCTCAATCGCCCTGGCTGGGTGCGCTGTTCGGGCTCGCTGTCGTGGCGCTGCTGGGCTTCCCGCCGTTCAGCCTCTTCGCCTCCGAACTGGGCATCGCCCGCGCCGGATTCGCCGCAGGAGCGGGCCTCGGCTGGGCCACGGCCACCGCCCTCCTGCTGGTCCTGACCGCCTTCGCCGCACTCGCCACCCGCACCGCGCGCATGCTGCTGGGCCCCGGAGAACCGACCGGGGAAAGCCCCTCCGCCCTGTGGCCCCTCGCTGCCGGCCTGGCGGCCTGCGCCGCGCTCGGCATCGCCACCGGCCCGCTGGGCCACCTGTTCACCCAGGCCGCCGCCATCCTGGAAAGGCCCTGAGCGATGCGCACCGTGCACGAGGTCGCCGCCGCCGAACTGTCCAAGCGGGCCGAGGCGCTGCTGCGCGAGGGGCACCGCCTGGCCCTGATCGCCGCACACCACGACGCCGACGCCGTACGCCTGGTCTACCTCTTCGTCTCCGGTCCGCCCGACACCCGCATCGAACTGCACGTGCGCCTCGACCCCGGCCGCTCCGAAGTGCCCAGCCTGGCCCATCTGTCTTTTCCGGCCGGCCGGTTCGAGCGGGAGATGCACGACCTGCACGGCATCGTCCCCCTCGACCACCCCCAACCGCGCCGCCTGGTCCGCCACTTCCACTGGCCCAAGGGCTGGTATCCGATGCACCCCGACGCCGGGGACCCGCCCGCCTTCGGCGAACAGGAAGGGCCATATCCCTTTCTGGAGGTCACCGGCGACGGCGTCTACGAGATCCCTGTCGGCCCCGTCCACGCCGGGATCATCGAACCCGGGCACTTCCGCTTCTCCGTCGTCGGCGAGACCATCCTCAAACTCAAGGCCCGCCTCTGGTTCGTCCACAAGGGCATCGAGAAACTCTTCCAGGGCCGTAGCCTCGCGGCCGGGCTGCCGCTGGCCGAGCGCATCAGCGGCGACACCGCCGTCGGCCACGCGCTGGCCTACTGCCTGGCCGTCGAGGAGGCCACCGGCACCGCCGTCCCCGAACAGGCCCAGTGTGCACGGGCGTTGCTGCTCGAACTGGAGCGCCTCCACAACCACGTTGCCGACCTCGGCATGCTCTGCAACGACGTCGGCCACGGCATCCTCAACGCCCACGCCCAGCGCGTACGCGAACAACTCCTGCGCCTCAACCACACGGTGACCGGACACCGGCTGCTGCGCGGCGGCGTCGTTCCCGGCGGCAGTGCCCTGCGCACCCTGCCCGACCCCACCCACCTGGAAGCCATCGGCGACGACATCCGCGACATCGTCCGGCTCGCCCTGGGCCACTCCACCGTCCGTGACCGCTTCACGGGCACCGCGATCCTGCCCAGCGAGGCCGCCCGTGACATCGGCTGCCTCGGCTACGTCGCCCGTGCCAGCGGCCTGTCGCTGGACGCGAGGATCGAGCATCCCTTCACTCCGTACGGGCAACCGGGCCGGGTTCCCGTCCACACCGGCGGCGACGTTCTGGCCCGCTTTTTGGTCCGCGCAGAGGAGATCGAAGCCTCCCTCATGCTGATCCGGGAGCTGTCCGACTGTGCCGCCACCGGCCCCGTCCACGGAAGGCCGACCGGCCCGGGGGAAGGCCCCCGCAGCGGTGTCGGCCTCGTCGAGGGCTGGCGCGGCACCATCGCCACCCGCGTCGAACTCGCCGCCGACGGCACCCTGAAACGGGTCAAGCCGGTCGACCCGTCCTTCTTCAACTGGCCCGCCCTGCCGGTCGCGCTCGCGGACACGATCGTCCCGGACTTCCCGCTGACCAACAAGAGCTTCAATCTCTCCTACGCGGGCAACGACCTGTAGACGCCTCAGATGTCTCCCTGCACCAGGGAGTGCAGGTGCTCGTCATGCCACCCGTCCTCGTGCAGCAGCGCGCTGCGCTGGGTGCCCTCGAAGGAGAAGCCGGCCTTCTCCGCCACCCGGCAGGACGCCGGGTTCGCGGTCGAGTGGCACAGGCGCAAGCGGTGCAGGCCCAGGTCCTCAAGCGCCCACCGGCTGAGCCGCTTGGTCGCCTCGACGACGACACCGCCCCCGCGTGCCGTCGGCAGAACCCAGTAGACGATCTCGGCGTTGCCGTCGTCGAGGTCGATGTCGCCCCAGCCGATCAGGCCCACGGCCTCGCCTATGTCCGCCCGGGCGATGGCCCAGATCGCGGCCTCCTCGGCCCGCCACCGTTCGTGCATGCGCTCGATCCTTCGGCGCGCGTCATCCGATGACGCCACGACCAGGCGGTTCCACTTCCGGATGGCAGGATCCTGGCCGGCGGCCACGAGGACGCCAGCGTCCCGAGAATGCCACGGGCGCAACTCCAGCCCGCCGGGTAGGGCGAGCAGAGGCTGAGGCGTCCGGGCCATCCGGCCGGCGGGAACGACGGAGGGCACGGGAGCGACCGGGGGTATTGGGGAGATCGAAGCCATCCGGTGATCCTGCCAGTGACCTGCGGCCTACGTAATTCCCTGTCCGGTGCCGCCCCACGCGTGCCGGCTCCCGACCCGCCGACAGCACACCCACGAGCCGTTTCGTCAGGCGCCTGCGTCGCTTTCCACGAGCCGGTATCCGATCACGATGTCGGCGTGGATGCGCACCACATGGTCCATCTCCGTGTCGACCCAGGGCGTGAGCTGTGTCCGGTAGCGGGCGAGTTCGGCGGGGTCCGTCACGGGGCCGGCGGCGCCGGTGACGACGACGCTCCAGCCGGTGCGGGTGGCCGGGTCGAGGTCGTCGGCCTCGTAGGCCACCACCTCCGACCGGGCCGCCCGGCCGAGCAGGGCGGCCCCGGTATGCGTGCGGATGACGATGTCCCCGTTGGGCTCTACGAGGTGGTTGACCGGGCGGATCGCGGGCAGCGCCTGGTGGGAAAAGACCACCCGGCCCAGCGGTGCCTCGGCCAGCAGCTTCAGCGCCTCGTCCCGGCCCAATTCGACCATGCGAACCCGCTGCGGGCTACCGGCCGTCATGACGACTCCTCTCCCAGCCCCGGCAGCCGCTCGGCGCCGTCCGGCCACACCACCTCGACGTCGATGCCATGGCTGCGCGCGTAGGCCACCAGGTGAGCGGTGGTGTCATGGCCGGTGGAGGGGGTGCCGTCCCAGATCGCCACCACCCGGGCACACGCGCGCAGCAGCCGCTCGTCGGCGCGTACGCAGGCATCCCTGTCCGCCGGGTCGTATTCCACCAGCCGCACCTGCTGAGAGAGGAGCAGCAACTCCCCGGCCGCCCGTCGGTCCCGATCCCGCAGCAGGGCGGGCACACGGTTGAGCGTGGGCACCACGGCCACCAGCGCCAGCCCGGCCTGCTGAGCGGCCCGCCCGAACGCCACCGGGAGACCCTGCCCGACCCGGACCAGGCCCGTCCGGCCCGCCTCGGCACACCGGGCCAGCCGCGCGCGCAGCTCCTCCTCCAGCAGGGCCAGGGTCCAGGGCGCGAGATCCGCATGCCCCACAACAGCGATCACCCTCAGCAGTCCTCTCTCCCCAACCATGCTGTCCACAGCAACTAGCCAATTGAAGAAGTCTTCAATCCGCGTCCAGGGTAGTCCGTCGAGTGGGAGGCGTGGGCGGCCGTATGCGGGAGAGGAACGACCGCCCACTGGCTCCGCCGATCCACACCTTCACCGACGCCCTGGTGGTCGTACAGGGGCCGTTCGGCCCCAATTACGCGGCGGGCCTCCCTCTGGGCAGGCGAGCCGCCGGCTTCCCGGTCACTTGTGTGCATGTTTGCCGGGGTAGAAGAGCAGCCACACGAACCCAGCGAACAGATGGGTGCCGAAGATGTAGAAGCCCGCCCGGATCGCGACACGGCGCCCAAGCCGCCACTCGCGGTCCTTGGTCGTCCCGTTGCGCCGCGTACTCCCGGCTGCTCGGCCGTCCCGGACTCGTCACTCACCGGGCCATCTCATTGCTTCCCTCGATCTGGGCGTGTCCATGGCCCATGACGGCAGACTGAAGCGGACAAGCACCACCTTGCCGTCATGGCCGACGGCCGGTTCCGCGCTGACGTCACCGTCGTACTCACCGGCCAACTCCGCCACCAGCTCCAGCCCAGCCCCCATCGCACCCGGTTCGAGATCGGGCAGGCGCGGCTCGGCGTCGGCGACGCTGACCACCAGCCGCCCCGCGCCGACCGTGATGCCCACGTCGGCGACCGGGGAGCGTGGCGCGTGCCGCAGCACATTGGTGACCAGCTCGCTGACCACCAGCAGGACCGCGTCCGCGAACACGGAGTCCGGCGCGACGCCGACCTCACCGAAGCGCTGGGTCATTGCCTCACGGGCCTGGCGCACAGCGTCCGGCCCCACCGGTACCGAGACGATGTGACGGCGCACCGGCGACGGCACATGCTCGATCGCCGCCGCGGGCCGGTGTCTGCGCCACGGCCGGAGCGGGTGCCGGCCGGTCACCGCGTCGACTCCGCGGTGCGCAGCTCGTCCAGCAGTTCCTGTTGGCCCGTCAGCAGCACGGACAGGATCCGGCGTGCGGCGGCCAGCAGATCGGCCACGTCCCCGCCCGCCAACTCGTACACCACGGTGGACCCGTTCCGGGTGGCGGTGACGATGCCGGAGCGGCGCAGCACGGCCAGCTGCTGCGACAGGTTCGACGGCTCGACCTCGATGGCGGCCAGCAGGTCGCGCACCGGCTTCGGCCCGTCCTGCAGCAGCTCCAGCACCCGGATGCGCACCGGATGTCCGAGCATGCGGAAGAACTCCGCCTTCGCCTCGTACAGCGGAACCGACATGCCCATCACTCCTCGTCCGCCCCTGCCACCGTGACATCGAGACCGTGCCGGCGGGCGAAGCGCACTGCGTCGTCCAGTTCGTCCTGCGCCACCGCCACGGCATACGGATCCTCGGCCGCCACGGCAGCCGCCAACCCTGCCCGGGCCGCCCGCACCCGCGCCAGCAGCGCTTCGACGACCTCACCTACCCCGACCTCCACACGCCGCCCTATCTATCAACCAACGCAACTAACCAATTAAAGAACTCTTCAATTGTAGGCCGTGGATTCAGGCACGTCCCGCCCTGCGAGGACAGCCCCCTCAAGACTCACTGAGCGTTTTCAGCGTTGGTTCTCCAGGGTGAGGACGGCCTTGGTGATGACGCTCATGCGGTTGGGACTGATGCGGGATCTGCGGAGGATCTGCCAGGACTTCAGCCGTGCCATGCCTCGTTCGACAGGTGCCCGGGCTGCGGACAGGGCCCGGTTCTCGGTCCGCTCGGTGAGGGTGAGTTCACCGCCCGGTGGGCGGCGCTTGGCGGTGGTGACGCAGTTGCCCGCACCGATGTAGGCCATGTCGGCCAGGATCGGGACACCCTGGCGCGCGCAGATCCGGAGGATCTTGTGGGTGCGGGCGGCCGTCAGATCGTGGGTCCGGCCCGGCAACGCCGGCGACAGCCACAGAATCTCACCGGCCGGGTCCGTGACGACCTGCACGTTCACCCCGTGCCGCTTGTGTTTCGAGGAGTAGTCGGCCCTGCCGTCGCCGACGCGGTCGCACTCGGCGAGCGTGCCGTCCAGGAGGACGAAGTCCGGGTCGTGCACGCGCAGCGTCTTCAACAGGCCCGGCGCCTGCTCGGCGAGCAGACCGGTGACCGTGGTGACGTAGGCGTGGGCGGTGCCGACGGATATCCCGAAGGCTCTGGCGATACGGGCGAGGGTGTCATGGCGACGCAGGTACACGAGTGCGACCAGCGCACGGCGGTGCGGCGGGAGTTTGCACCGCCGGTCACCCTCACGGGTGACGATGAGCATCGTGACCCACTCGACCAGGGCGTGAGGCAGGTCGAGTGCGGCAGGATAGGGAACCAACAGGGCTCCTGTGCTGCGGAGTTGAGACGTCGAACACCTCCCTCAACGGCACGGGAGCCCTGTCCGTTGCACACCCCGACCTCACACCGCCCCCGTCACCCAATCAGGGGCCGCACTGAAAATGCTCATTGAGATTCCACCGACCGCATAGGCCGCTGCGGGCATCGATGAGATTCAGCCACCTTTAGCTCTTGCCTATGT
>Ga0307509_10005652_pt1 | contig 17274 bp, 16 predicted proteins | sample 10_EM_MG_FD_202245 | JGI IMG/M metagenome (GOLD analysis project Ga0307509, IMG submission 202245) | Populus trichocarpa ectomycorrhiza microbial communities from riparian zone in the Pacific Northwest, United States - 10_EM | ecosystem: Host-associated > Plants > Roots > Unclassified | place... | reverse complement strand
GGTGAGAGATTGTTCCGGTCTCCTCCCTTGGTCGCCGGGGGAGGTGAGAGATTGATCCGGTCCCCTCCCTTGGCCGCTGGGCGAGGTAAGAGATTGTTCCGGTCCCCTCCCCCGGTCGCCGGGGGAGGGTTAGGGAGGGGGCGCGCCAGGCTATCGACGTTAAGCGTGCTTGATGCTGCCTGGCTCGTACTCCCCTGCTGGAAATTGAAACGCGATCGCGAAACGATTCCAGCCATTGATCTCCACCACCGCCAGCGTCAGCACCATCAGCTCCTCTTCGCTGAACACTGCCCGTGCTGCGTGATAGACATTCTCGGGCACATGTTGATGTTCGAGGCGTGTGACCGCCTCCGTCCATGCCAGCGCGGCGCGCTCGCGCTCGGTATATATCGAAGTCTCGCGCCACGCGCCCGCCAAGTAGAGACGCTGCTCCGCTTCACCCGCGGCCCGTGCTTCCTTGGTGTGCATATCCAGGCAATGGCCGCAGCCGTTGACCTGCGAGGCGCGCACCTTCACCAGCTCTCTGAGTTGCGGCTCCAGGCTGGAGCGGCGCGACACTGCCCCCAGACCCATCATTGCGGCAAACACATCGCGGTGCGCGGCGGTATCGGGCTTGATGCGTACAGTCATTGGATTCTCCTGTCTTGATTCCCGTATTCAAGACGCACCAGCCGCGCCGTCTGTGACAGCGCTCAGGCGAACGAGCGCAACTTGTCTGGATTGGCGATGGTGTAGAAGGCGTGAATGGCTTGGCCATCGGTTTCGATGACCGAGACCGAGTGCAGCCGGCCGCGATAGTAATTCGCAACCGCGGGCTCGCCGTTGACGTGCACGATCTTTCTTTCCAATCCGCCTAACGCGCGACGCGCAACGGCAAACCACAACCTCGCGATGCGCTCGGCGCCGTGCAGTACCCTGAACACCGCAGTCGCCTTGCCGCCGCCGTCGGAAGTCATGGTCGCATCCGCGGTGAACAATGAGATCAACGCCTCACGATCGCCGCGATCGGCAGCCGCGATGAATTTCTCCAGCATGCGGATGCGGGTCGCGTCGTCCACCAGGAAACGGCGCCGGCGCGACATCACGCGTTCGCGCGCGCGATGCACCATCTGCCGGCAGGCGGCTTCCGCTTTGCCCAGCGTCGCCGCGATATCGACGTAGTCGTCATCGAAAATGTCGTGCAGCACGAAAACCGCGCGCTCCTCGGGTGCGAGTGCTTCGAGCAGCGCGAGGAACGCGATGGACACGTCGCTCTCCAGTTCGGCCGCCATCTGCGGCGTACGCAGGTCGGCGTCGGCGAGCGGCTCCGGCAGCCATGGACCGAAATAGGATTCGCGCTCCACCTTCGCCTTGCGCAGCCGATCGATGGACAGGTGCGTCACCGTCGTCGTCAGCCATGCTTCGCTGGAACGCACCGACGACTTATCCGTGCCGTGCCAGCGCAGATACGCGTCCTGCAGCACATCCTCGGCGTCCGCCCTGCTGCCGAGCATGCGATAGGCCAGCCCGAAAAGTCGGGCGCGATGTGCTTCGAAGGTTGCGACCCTGGAATCCACGAAATCTCGCTCCAAATCGAACTCTGGCCTGGACTCGTGGTTGGGCAGGACTCGTAGGTTGGGCTGAGTCTTCGAAGCCCAACAATCTTGGTGCGAAGGATTGTTGGGCTTCGAAGACTCAGCCCAACCTACCACGCTGCCCAACCTACCATGCTGCCCGACTTACCATGAGCACACGAAACACTTGCTAGACGGCGGCGGCGGCCGGTTGTGACAGCCGGTCAGGGCTTTTTTCGTTCGCCCGAGCGCGCCATGAACACGCGCGGCGCGACGCCCGCCTGTCGGGTGAAGAAGCGGGAAAAATAGGCGGGATCTTCGAAACCCAGCGAGTACGCCACCTCGGCGATGCTCATGGACGTGTACAGCAGGCTGCGCTTCGCCTCGACGATCAAACGGTCGTGGATCAACTCCAGCGGCGTACGATCGACGACGGTGCGGCATGCGGCGGCGAGCCGCTTCTCCGTGACGCCGAGTTTGCGTGTGTACTTCGCCATCGACCGATGCTCGCGATACGCGTCCTCGATCAACGCACGGAACCGCCCGAACAACACCGCGTCCTCGTTCGTCGGTGCGGCTGCATGCTGCTGTTCATGCCGCAGCCGCGCGAGGCTGAGAAACAGCAATTGCAGATGGGCGGTGATCGCGGCGACGCGCCCGAGCGCGCTCCAACGGAATTCGCGTTCGATCTCGCCGCAACGTTCATCGAGCCGATGCGCCGCCAACGTCGCGCGGTCCAGCCGCACGATGCTGGGTTCGATGAGTTCAACCGCCTGGCTCGCCTGCGACGACACCATTTCGGCGGCGTATTCGTCCGCGATGCTGATGACCCAGCCGTCGGTGTCGGGCGAGAACTCGAAGCCATGCACGAAGCCGCGCGGCATCGCGACCACCATCGGCGCCTTGAGCGTGTGCACCGCAGCGTCGACCCGCAGCGTGCCCGAGCCGCCGGTCATCAGCAGGAACTGAAACAGATTGGAATGCCGGTGCGGGCGGATCGCCCAGTCATGCGGCCGGCTGCGCGCAGCGATGGTCTCCACGTGAATGAAGCGGGCCTGCACGTCCTTGTCCGCCTCGCCGTACAGGAAAAAACGCGGGACTGAGGGCGGGGCGGCTGGCATGGCGGAAAAGTACAAGTTTCGAAGGGCTTCGTCCATTCAAACGGCCGGTCCGCGCTGGCTAGATGGCTACCTGCAGCGGCGCGCATCGAATGCGCCCAACCATTCGCGGGGGCACGTCATGAAAATTCGCACCCAGGTCGGCATCGTCGGCGCCGGGCCGGCCGGACTGATGCTTGCGCACCTGCTGCGGCTGCAAGGCATCGAGTGCGTCGTCGTCGAGAATCGCAGCCGCCGGTACGTCGAGGAGCGTGTACGCGCCGGCGTGCTCGAACAAGGCACCGTCGACACACTCAACGAAACGGGCCTCGGCGAACGCATGCGCAAGGAAGGCCTGCATCACGACGGTGTGTATCTGCGCTTCGCCGACCGCAGCCACCGCATCGACTTCGTCGAGCTGACCGGCCGCGCCGTTACTGTGTACGGCCAGCAGGAAGTCGTGAAGGATCTCATCGCGGCGGCGCTGCACGCGGGCACGCCGATCATGTTCGAATCCAGCGACGTGGCGGTGCACGACTTGACGACGCAGCAACCGCGCATCTCCTATCGCGACGTTGCAGGCGCAGCGCACGACGTGGTGTGCGATTTCATCGCCGGCTGCGACGGCTTCCACGGTGTATGCCGGCCGAGCATGCCCGCCGGGCATCTGGAATTCTTCGATCGAGTATTCCCGTTCGCCTGGCTCGGCGTGCTTGCGGAATCCGAACCGGTTTCGCCGGAACTCATTTACGCGCATCACGAGCGCGGCTTCGCGCTGTTTAGCATGCGCTCGCCCGGCGTCACGCGCTTGTACCTGCAATGCAAGCCCGTCGAGGACATGGCGCAGTGGCCGGACGATCGCATTTGGGAAGAACTGCAGCGACGCCTCGGCAACGATGCGCCTGTCGTGGCAACCGGCCGCATCACTCAGAAAGGCGTGACGCCGATGCGCAGCTTCGTCGCCGCGCCGATGCGTCATGGGCGCCTGTTCCTGGCCGGCGACGCGGCGCACATCGTGCCGCCGACCGGCGCCAAGGGCATGAATCTCGCGATCGCGGACGTGCGAGTGCTGTCGAAGGCGGTCGGAGATTTCTATCGCGACGGCAGCGAAGATCGATTGAATCGTTACTCGGAAATCTGCCTGCGCAGGGTGTGGAAAGGCCAACGCTTCTCGGCGTGGATGACGTCGCTGCTGCATCGCATTCCGGGCCAGAGCCCATTCGATTATCGCGTGCAGCTCGCCGAGCTGGATTACATCACCGGTTCGCGCGCCGCCGCGACGGCGTTGGCGGAGAACTACGTCGGCCTGCCTTTCGAAGCAAGCTGATCGCCTGCCACGCTGCGCGCTTGCCGCTGTTCAACGCGCCGCTCACCGTCGCGCCCGCGTCTGCATCCGTCGCTTCGCCCGCGAAGAACAGCGTGTTCTGAATCGGCGCGCCAAGATTCTTGCGCGCCGCCATGCCGCCGACAGTGACGTAGCTGTATGCGCCGCATGCAAACGGATCGGATTGCCAGTCATGCAGGTAGGCGGCCTGCAAATGATCACGCACGTTGGCGCGCTTGCCGAACAGGGATTCCAGGCTATCGAGCGCGTGCCGCACGATCTTGCCTTCATTGGCAGCGGCGAGTCTTGTTGCGTTCGGTCCCGCCGCCCACGCAGCGAGCACGGGACTGCGAACTGGCAAGGTGGTCCAGAACGTTGGAAACGCAGCGTTCGGTGCGTGAAAGAAGGCCGCGTCGCGATAGCGCGCGCCGTCGAGCTTCTCCCAGAATGCGGCGCCGAAGCGCAGCACCACTTTCAGTACCGGCCCCGATGCGAGTCCCGCAAACGCTTCTGCCTTCGCCTGCAATACTGGAGTGAACCGCACCGCGTCCGGTGACTGCGGCGGAAGTTGCAACACACCCAGCGGCAAGGTCACGATGACTTGCGGCGCGCTAACACCGAACGGCTGGCCTTGGCGAGTTCCTGCGACACTCACCGCGCCTCGCTGCCAGCGAACTTCGCGCACGATAGTATTGAGCTGCAATTGCACGAGCCGTGGATCGAGCGAAGCCTGCAACGCACCGAGCAGCCCCGAGTAGCCATGCAGCGGCCGGAAGGTCGGCGCGTCGGCCGCGCTTGCGCCGCTCCAACCATCGAGTGTGGCCAGCGTACTGACTCGCGTAGCGTCCGCCGCGTCGAACCCTTCCACCAGCGTGCGAGCGAATTCGCGGGCGCGCGGCGCGAGCTGCCCGCGCGCGTCCTGCAGGAACTCGCTGAAGGGAAGATCCTTGCGCGGCTTGCGGATCTTCTCCAGCCCGCGTTTCATATCCTCGAAAACTTCGTCGCCTTGCCGCAGCTTGCCGTCTTCCAGGCGCCAGCGCGAATGCGCTGCATCGACGATGCCGGCGTTGGCTTTGGCCAGCCAGGCAAAGGTCGCAGGTGATTCGCCGTGAATGAATTCGGCGCCGAGCTCAAGCGGCACGGGCAGGTTGACCTCGTGGCGCGTGAAGATGCGCCCGCCGACGCGGTCGCGTGCTTCGAGCACGCACACCGACAGTCCGGCCGCATTCAATTCGGCCGCCGCGGCCAAGCCTGCGGCACCTGCGCCGATGACGAGGACGTCGCACTTGGAATGCAATGTGTCGAACATGTGGCGGTTATGCGGACGCTGCGGCGAGCGCCGCTTCAAATGCGTCGGCGCCCTGCTGCCTCAACGCGGCCATCTGCGCTTCGTTCCATTGATTTGCGATATGGCCGTCGATCAGCAGTGCCGCCTTGTCGGCGTGACGCTCGACGATATCGAGTGAATGTGTCGCGAGCAGCACTGCACAGCGCGCCTGCGCAAGGCGCAGTTGCAGGTGCTGCTTGAGCACCATCGCGCTGGCGGGGTCCAGTCCATTGAACGCTTCATCCAGCACGATGAGGTCGGGATTGCCGAGCAGCGCAAGCAGAACGCACAGCTTCTGGCGCGTGCCCAGCGAATAGGTATCGACGAACTGATCCAGGTAAGGCATGAACCTCAGCGCGTCCGCCAGCTCCAGCACGTCGGCATCGATGTCCGCCAGCTCCTTCGCCTGCGCATACACCTCCAGGCATTGCCGGCCCGTCAGCAGTCCAGGCAATTGCTCCGTGGCGCACGCAGCGCCGAGCTTGCGCTTGGCTTGCATCGGACGCTGCAATATCGACTCGCCGCAGATGAGGATTTCTCCTGCGGTCGGCGCGATGCGGCCGGTGATGCAATGAAGCAGCGTGCTCTTGCCGACGCCGTTCGGACCGAGCAGGCAGAACCATTCGCCGCGCGGAATCATCAGCTGCACGTCGGCGAGCACTTCGCGCGCGCCGTACTTGGCTTGGACGCCGACAATTTCGAGCACGTTCGTCGTCATGATTTCATCCCCGCACGCCAATGCCAGGCGGTGAGCAGCGCCGCGAACGCAATGGACCACGCGTGCTCGCGAATTTCGATGACCGCGAGCGCCATCACCGACAACGCGGCCTTCAATATCGGCGAGCGGCCGCGATAACTCTCCGCCAGGCTGATCGCGCAAACGAGCACGGCCAGCGTCAGCCACATCGCGCCGAGATAGAGCGCCATCGATAGCGGCGCGCCCTGCGCGATCATCACCCCCATCGCCAGCGCGGTGCCCGCGACCTGATGCAGCAGCGCACGCCGTGCTATCGGCCATGCGAACGCGTGAAACTTCATCGGAGTGGAACGCAGCCAAGTGCTCGCTTCGCGTGCGACATCCACGACGGCGGCAAGCAGACTGCCGAGATAGGCCGCGAGCAACCACATCGTGACGACCATGATGCCGGCGAGCATCGACGATCCCGCCTGGACACTGAGCAACGCGATGACGACCAGGGCGCGCGAATTCTCGGGGCGGCTCCAGGCCAAGGTCAGATTGACCGGCCAGCGCGACAGCGCGGCGCTCGATGGCCGCAACGGCTGCCCGACCACGACCCGCGTGGCGCGTGCATAGCGCGAACCCTCGTATGGAGTGTGCGATTTTCCTTGCGGCATCCACAAACCGAACAGCATTCCGGCCAGCGCGCCCGCGCTCAACGCGGCAATCAGTTTCCAGGCCGAGGCCGCCGCAGCGGACTCGATCATCGCGATCACACCGGCGGCCGTGCCGAGTGCAATCCATTGCAACAGGAGCGGCGCGATGGCAGTCAGAACGCGAGTCAACCGCACGCTCGCGAGTCGAATCGGCGCCGCTGCCAGCCAGGATCTCGACTCCGCAATCTTGCCGCGCCGCAGACGCCGCGACACCGTCATGAGCGAGTGCACGGCCGCGAGCAAGGTCACCAACGGCCAGTACGCCAGCAACGATTCGATCAAGTTCATCGCGCCGCCGCGGGCCGCGGCGTTCAACGCGTACAGACATAGTAGTCCGGCAATCAGTGCTACAACCGCCGACATTGCCGCGCGGCGGCCACCGCGCAGGAACCGCTGCGCGACGTTATGCGCGGCAAGCCAATGCGCGAGTAGATGCGGGTGACGTCGCAGCCACGACGGCGCGCGAATCGGGAGCGGCACACGTTTCATGCCGCGAAAATATCACACCAGCCGTTACGAGGGCGGCGGCGTGGCCGCCGCCGGCTCAGTCCGACTTACGACGAAGTGGTTGCAGGCCCCAGGGTAAGTGCCTGCCACGAGCGGAGCTACCTGGTTTCCTTCGCCACAAGCTGGTCGACCAGCTCGAACATCTGGTTGACGCCACCGGCGGAGCTGACGGTCAGCCGGTACTTGCCGTTGACGACGATGGTCGGCGTCTGGTCGACGTGCGCCGCCTTGATCCACTCGTCGGCGCGCTTCATGTTGAGTTCCACCGAGAACGATTTCGCCGTCGCCAGGAAGTCCTCGGCCTTCACGCCGGCCGCGCGCGCATAGAACTTCGCGGCGTCTTCGATGCTGGGCGGCGGAGTCCTGAGACGGTTGGTCTTGGGATTGACGACGGCCAGTTCGCCGCTGGTCCAGATCGCCGAGAACATGGCGCGGTGTGTTTTGTCCGCAATGCCCATGGACTGAGCGGCGAGATAAGCGCGCTGGAACATCGGCCATTGCTCGGTGGGAATGAACGACGCCGGCAGGTAGGTCAGCACGGCGTTGGCCGGCAGGCGCTTCTTGAGATCGTCGGCGAAGGGCTGGAACTGGTTGCAAGCCGGGCAGCCGTACGAAAACACTTCCGTGACTTCCACCTTGCCGGGCGGGACGCTAGTGCGCTGCGCGGGCTGGATCAGGAAGTAGTTCTTGCCCTCCTGAAACGCTTCGGCGGCTCCGGCGTGCCAGCCCAACGTGACGAGCAGCAGGCCCAACAGTGCGGCGGCGTGTCTTCGCATTCCAATGATCTCCACTTGATAATTTCGCCATGATGGCGCGATGGGCTCGGGTGCGACCGGGCAAGCACCGATAAGTTTATGTCATCGGCTTCGGGCCGGGGAAGAACCAGCCGGCCCGCCCACGCGATTTAATCCTGGCGGCGCATCAGGACTGCTGCGCGGCGCCGGCCTGCTGCGCGCGCTCGATGGATTGCAGGATCATCTCCTCGGCTTCGCGCGCATTGCCCCAGCCGAGCACCTTCACCCACTTGGTGGTTTCCAGATCCTTGTAGTGCTGGAAGAAGTGCTCGATCTGCTGGATCGTGATCTCGGGCAGGTCCGTGTAGTTCAGCACCTTCTCGTAGCGGCGCGTCAGGCGCGGCACCGGCACCGCGATGATTTTCTCATCCCCGCCGGCCTCGTCCTGCATGCGCAGCACGCCCACCGGCCGCACCGCGACGATGGCGCCGGGAACGATGCCGCGCTGGTTCGCGATCAGCACGTCGCAGGGATCGCCGTCGTCGGACAGCGTGTGGGGAATGAAACCGTAGTTGCCGGGATAGCGCATCGAGGTGTACAGGAAGCGGTCGACGACCAGCGTGCCCGACGCCTTATCCATTTCGTATTTGATCGGCTCACCGCCGACCGGCACTTCGACGATCACGTTCACTTCGCGCGGCACGTCTCTGCCGATCGCAATTGCCTCAAGACGCATGCACTCTCCTCATCGATCGCCCGTTCTAATTTTTTGCCTTGGCCTGCCAGTAATCGACGCCGACCCCCAGGCCCAGCTCCGATGCTTTGCGCTTGATGTCATCCGGCGTGCGCCGCAACGTGACGGCCAAATGCATCAGTCGCTCGTCCGCATGCTGCCAGTTCGCGGCGACCTTGCCGGCCAGAAATTCCTGCACGAGCTGCACTTCGTGCGGCTGCCATTCGCTCGCGTCGGGGCGCACCTGCGGCATGCCGCTCGCCTCCGCGGCGCGCGCGGCCGTTTCCACCGCGTCGATGATCAGGCGCTTGTACTGCGCGGGAATGTTGCACTCGGGCAGGAAGCCGAGCGCCTCGCGCAGCATGGCCGCTTTTTCGTCGCTTTCTCGCATCCTTCCTTGTAGCGCATTTGCGCGCATTCTCCTATCAAACTCTCCTACCAAACGCACCGGCGCGAGGTTCACCTCAATCCGGCGCATGCAGCAAATCGACCACCACGGCGTCCTTTTCCGCCCACACGCCGTTGATCCAGTCCTGCATTCGTTCGCGCAAGCCGGCATCGTTCAGGTAGTCGCCGCGGCCCAGGTCCGCGGGAATGGGGCGTGTGCGGATTTGCACGCGCACGTCGCCGATCCGGTCCGCGAACAGGTCCACCAGCGTCGGGCGGCCGTTGGGATAGACGATGGTCACGTCGAGGATGGAATGCAGCGCGTCGCCCATTGCATTGAGCACGAAGGCGACGCCGCCGGCCTTGGGCCGCAACAGGTGCGTAAATGGCGACGCCTGCTGCGCATGTTTGCCCGGGGTGTAGCGCGTGCCCTCGGCGAAGTTCATCACCGCAACGGGAATGTCGCGGAATTTGTCGCACGCTCGCCGCGTCGCCTCGACGTCGCGACCCGCGAGCTCGGGACGCCGCTGCAGCGTCGCGCGCGAATAGCGCTTCATGAAAGGAAAATCCAGCGCCCACCACGCCAGCCCCAGCAGCGGCACCCAGAACAATTGCTGCTTCAGGAAAAAACGCAGCAGCGGAATGCGCCGGTTGAACAGTGCCTGCAGCACCGGGATGTCGACCCAGCTCTGGTGATTCGCCAGGACGAGATAGTGGCCGTCGATACTCAGGTTCGCGTCACCGACGACGCGATAACGCATATGCGTCATCACTCCTATCATTGTCGTGTTGAACGCGATCCAGCTCGCGGCGATCGCCATGAGCACGGCGTTGCAGGCGCGGCGCACCATCGCCATCGGCAACAATGCCTTGAGCAATGCCACCACCAGCAACGGCGGAACATGCAGCACGGTGTTCGCGGCCAACAGCAATCCTGCTATTGGCACGCGCAGCCAGGGCAGGCCGGGGCGAACGGAAGCGGGTGGCATGTGGCTATCGAGAATCCGTGGCGTACAGTTGAAAATCAATCGTCGCGCGCTGCGCCCGCGTCCAACAGGCGATTGACTTCGCCTGTCGGGGTCAGCCCCGCAGCCCAGCCGAAGCTGCCTTCATCGCGCAGTTGCGCTCCGGCGCGCAGCAACGCGGTCACCGCGACGCGTGCCAACGCGCCGCCGACGCTGAGGCGTTTGGCGCCGGCCTGCGCCAGTTGCGCAACGCTTGCGCCTTTGATCATCACGGCGAGGATGTTGACCGGCTTGCTCACCGCGCTCGTCACCGCGCGAACTTGATCCAGAGTCGTCAGGCCGGGCGCGTACAGCACGTCCGCCCCCGCCGCTTCGAATGCCTGCAAGCGCCGGATGGTGTCGTCGAGATCGGGGCGGCCGCGCAGGAAGTTCTCCGCGCGCGCCGTCAGCATGAATGGAAATTGCAGCGAGCGCGCCGCTTCGGCGGCGGCCTGCACGCGCTCCACGGCAAGCGAGAAATCGTAAAGCGTCTGCGAGTCTTCGCCGCTGTAATCCTCGATGGACCCGCCCACGACGCCGGCTTGCGCGGCTAGCACGATGGTCTGAGCGGCTTGCTTGGGATCATCCGCGAAGCAATTTTCCAGGTCGGCGTTGACCGGCAGGTCGGTCGCCGCAACCAGCACGCGGCAGTGCTCGATCACCTGTCCGCGCGTGACGCGGCCATCGGCAAATCCCGCGGCGTTCGCGAAGCCCGCGCTCGTTGATGCCAGCGCCTCGAAGCCCATGCCGGCAAGCATGCGCGCAGAACCAGCGTCCCATGGATTCGGCATCACGAATGCGCCGGGCCGCGCATGCAGCGCGCGGAAGCGCTGCGCTTTGTCCAGTTGCGTCGCCATGCTGGGTCTCCCTGCGTGAAGGGAGCCCAGTCTAATCCATACACCGTGATCCAAACACTTCAGGCGGCTGAACGCGCTCCGCCAATGTATTCCCGCAGCGCCAGCTTCGAGCGTTCGATCTCGGCGGCGACGCGTTCGATGGCGATGGACAAATCCGTCTCGGAGGCGGCTGGCGCGGCCGCTTCGAGCGCCCTGCACAGCGAATGCAGCTGCTGCGCATGAATGTTCGCGCTCGCACCGGCGAGCTGATGCGCCGCCTTGCGCAGCGCGTCGCGGTTTGACTGCACCAGACTCACGCGCATGTTCGACAGGATCTGGTCGCTGCTGGACATGTAAGTATCGGCGAGGTCGCGCGTGAACTCCACGTCGCCCTCGGTGATCTGTTCAAGCTTGGCGAAATCGATGGCGCTCATGGAGGTGGTCTCCGGGTTCGCGGTTTCCGGCCGCGCATCGGCCGAACCGGCAGCAGGGGCGTCCAGCACGTCGAGCGCCGCCGCTTCGGTCACCGGGCTGACGAATTGATCCAGTACGCGCCGCAGCTCCGCGGCGTCGAGCGGCTTGGTCAGGAAGGCATCCATGCCCGCGGCCATGCAGCGCTCGCGTTGGCCGGACATCACGTCGGCGGTCAGCGCGACGATGGGAATGCGCGCGCCCGGCGCTTCCAGGTGACGGATCTTGCCGGTCGCGACGAGCCCGCTCATGATCGGCATCTGCAGATCCATCAGCACCAGATCGAATTGGCCGGCGCTGTACTTGCGCACGCCGTCGGCCCCGTCATTGGCGATGGTGACCTTGCAACCCATGCGCTCCAGGAAGCGGCGCGCGACCTTCTGGTTCACCTCGTTGTCCTCGACCAATAGCACCGACGCGGCATACCGGCCATCGGCGACGGCGTCTGGATCGTTGCTGCCGCCGACGTTCGCGTCGCACGGTGCGGCGGGGATTTCCTGTACCAGCACGCTATCGATGCATTCGACGAGCTTGCGTTCGCCGACAGGCTTGGACAGGCACGCGGAGAACTTCAGCTCCGTGAGCCGCTGCATATCTTTCTGCTGATTGACGCTGGTCAACATCACCAGCCGCGTCTGCGCGAACTGCGGCACGTCGCGCACCAGCTCGGCGAATTCGAGTCCATTCATCACTGGCATGCGCAGGTCGGTGACGACCGCATCGAACGCACGGCCCGCGCTCGCCGCCTGGCGCATGCGCGCGAGCGCTTCATCGCCGCTCAACGCAATGTCAGTCTGATAGCTCGCACGCATCAACTGCGCTTGCAGCACTCGCGCGTTGGTGCGGTTGTCATCGACGATGAGCACGTTGGCGCCGGCCACGCCGGTTCGCGGCGCGCGCGGCGCGAGTTCGCTTTGCGCAGGCGCCAGCGGCAGGATGAACCAGAAGGTCGAGCCTTCGCCGAGCGCGCCCTGCACGCCGACGGTGCCGCCCATGAGTTCGACCAGGCGGCGCACGATGGACAACCCCAGCCCGGTGCCGCCGAAATGGCGCGTCGTCGACGGATCTGCCTGCATGAAAGGCTGGAACAGGCGGCGCTGCACCTCGGGCGCGGTGCCGATGCCGGTGTCGCGCACCGCGAAGCGCGTCAGCGTGCGGCCTTGATCGTCGGCGCCGGCGATGCTCACGTCGATCACGATCTCGCCGACCTCGGTGAATTTCACCGCGTTGCTGGCGAGATTGAGCAGGCACTGGCGGATGCGCGTGGGATCGCCGCGCATGCCCTCCGGCACATCCGGATGCACGTTGATGACCAGCTCCAGATTCTTCGCCGCGGCCAACAGCGCCAGCACCAAACCCACTTCATCGATGTGCTTGCGCAGGTCCATGTCGATGGCTTCGATGTCGAGCCGGCCGGCTTCGATCTTGGAGAAATCCAGAATATCGTTGATCACCGTAAGCAGTGAATCCGCGCTGGTGCGGATGGTGTTGGCGAACTCGTGCTGGTTGGGATCCAGCGGCGTGTCGAGCAACAAGTCGGTCATGCCGATGATGCCGTTCATCGGCGTGCGGATTTCATGGCTCATGTTGGCGAGAAAAGTGCTCTTCGCCTTGGTGGCCGCCTCGGCAAACTCGCGCGAGCGCTCCGATTCGCGATGCGCATTGAGCAGGGTCTCCTCAGCTTCCTCCTGCGCGCTGCGGAAGGACCAGACCATGCCGAGCAGCGCGGCGGTGAGCAGCAGAATGCTCAACATGTCGGAGTCGTCGTGCAGCAGCGCGGGCAGCACGCTCGGGAACAGGAAGTCCGAGTGAACCAGCACTATGAAACCGACGGCCAACATGGCCGTGAGCAATGCATAGATGGTGGCGACGCCGACACCGCCAATGAGTCCCGCATAGACGGGCAGCAGCAGCAGCCAGACCTTGCCCGGGCCCTGCGCTCCGCCAAGTTGCGCGACCGCAACCGCAACCATGGTGAACAGCGTCGCCAGCTGCACGTGCATCATGGACACCACATTGACGCCGAAGCGGATGCAGGCCATCACGATGCCGCTCATCACGAGTCCGCCCGTCAGCGCCGCCACGGAGAGCCAATCGCCGAGCGCGACGTTGAACGCAATGGCGGGCGGCAGCGCGGCGCAACAAATCAGCGAGCAGTGATTGATGAGCCGGATGCGGCGCATCGACGGCCGGTCGCCGGCGCGCGGATCGTCCGGCCCGATACCGCCGGCCACGAGGTTGCTCAACAGGGCGCGAGGCGATGGCAAGTGGTTCGTCCTTGTAAACTGGAATACGGCTGCCGACGGCGCGGCTCTAACGCTATCGGCTGCAATTGCGCATTGTTAAGCCCCATGCCGCCATGCCGATAGGCTGCAGATAACGAGGGCAAACGCTGTATTTGCCGCGAAAAGCAGCGTTTCCGGCCTGCGTGTAGGGCAATCCCCGAACGGCGCCGTTCTGAGAAGTGGTGCAGCGGCGCCCCGGAACGGTGCGCCGCATCAAAAGCGCCGGCTCAAATGCGAATGACGATCTTGCCCACGTGTGCGGCGCCCTGCAGGCAGCGAAACGCGGCCGGCGCGTCCTGGAACGCAAAAACCTGGTCGACAACCGGCTTGAGCGCGTTGGCGTCGATCGCAGCATTCATGGCCTCGAACATGACGCGGTTGCCGACGAAGACGCCGTGCAAGCTCGCTGCCTTGCGCATGAGGGGATGCGGATTGGTATCGCCCTGGAATCCGGCAAGGATGCCGATCAGCGCGATCTTGCCCGCATACGCCACCGCCTGCATGGAGCGCGCAAGCGTGCCCGAGCCACCGACCTCGATCACGTAATCGACGCCGCGCCCGCCGGTGCGCTTCAGCACTTCCTGACCCCATTCGGGTGTCGCTCGATAGTTGATGACTTCGGCGGCGCCGAGCGCGCGGCCGCGTTCGAGCTTGGCATCGCTCGATGATGTCATGAAGACGTGCGCGCCCGCCAAACGCGCGAATTGCAATGCGAACATGGAGACGCCGCCCGAACCCAGCACCAGGACGCTGTCGCCGGGCTTGACGCCGCAAGTGACGACGAGCGCGTGCCAGGCCGTCACGCCGGCGCATGGCAGCGTCGCCGCTTCCTCGAAGCTCAGCGAGTCGGGGATGCGCACCGCATCTTGTTCATCGAACGTGGCGTACTCGGCGAGCACGCCGTCCACCGGCGAACCAAGCGCGACATAGACACCGCGCGGCGGCCCGTCGATCCAGCCGCGAAAAAACGTGCCCGCGACACGATCGCCGACCTTGAACCGCGTCACGCCCGCACCGAGCCCGATCACCTCGCCCGCGCCGTCGGACAGCGGAATCGTCGGCTGCGTCAGCGGCCCGCCGAAGTAGCCGCCGTTGAGGATGAGTTGGTCGCGATAATTGAGCGACGCCGCGCGCATGCGCACGAGAATCTGGCCCGCGCCGGGCCGGGGGTCGGGGCGCTCAGCAAGATGTAGCCCATCGAGGCCCTGGATGCCGGGCTGAATTTCGTAGACGCGCATGTTCGCTCGTACCGTGCTTGTCACCAATAGGATTCGGCGACGAACGCCAACGCGTCCGTCAACCCCGTGCGCCAGTAGATCCATTCGTGCGCGCCATCGCGGACCCGGTACTCGTGCGGAATCTGCCGCTGCTTGAGCACCGTGTGCATTGCGTCGCTGCCCTGCGAAAGATAGTCGTCGTCGCCGATGTCGATCCACCACAGCGTCTTTCTGAGCTGCTCGGCGGGCAAGGTGCGGGCGAGCGCGAGCGGCGAGTACTTGCGCCAGTTCTCGGTGAGGCGCGCATCGCCCTTCGCCGCCGCACCGAAGGCCGGCGCGAAATATCGAGCATAGGCGGCGTCCTCCATGCTCTTCGTTTCATCTTCGGTGTGCAGACCCGGCGACAAGGCCGCGCAGGCGCTGAACAGATCGGGATGCCGCATCGCCAGCGTGAGCGCGCCGAAGCCGCCCATCGACAGGCCGGCGATGCCGCGATACACGCGCTGCGCATGCGTACGGTAGGTGCGGTCGATGAACGGAATCAGCTCCTGCACGAACATGTCCTCGTAGCGCACTTTGCCGTCGGCACTGTTCACGTACCAGGTGGCTTTCGCATCGGGCATCACCAGGATCATCGGCGGCAGGCGACCGGTGGCGATGCCTTCGTCGGCCAGCCGGTCGGCCGCGCCGGATTGAACCCAGTCGCTTTCCGAATCCACCGGCGCGGCGGGAAAGCCGTGCAACAGATAGACGACGGGATAGCGGCGCGTCGTGTTCGACGTGTAGCCGGGCGGCAGATAGATCGAATAGCGCACGTCACGCTGCAGGATGGCGCTCTTGAACTCCTGGTTCTCGAGCACGCTGCCGGCGCCCGCGCCACGCATGTCGACTGCGTGGGCCGGCACGACCCACGATGCAACGAGTGGAGCAGCAATGCAGGCGAAAAGCACGGAAGCGAAGCGAACCAACGCCGGGCGCTGCATAGAATCTCCGTATTGCCAACCTTGGCGGCGCCAGATACTACCGCGTCCAATTCACGCACGGCACTGCCGCAACGACGATTTCAGATGCCGCGGCGCTTTTCCTTGTTGCCGAACTGCATTTCCAGCGCGATACCGGCTTCCACGCTCATGTCGCGATCTTCGATCAGCCGCTGTCGTGGCCAGCCGACGCCGCCCCGCACTTCGAGGAACAGGTATTCGATGCTGAGTTGTCGGCGCATGATCAGGCGCAAGCCGTAGCGCGTAAGCGGCACCTCGTTGTCGGTGACGCCATTCAAATATGCCTGCCACGCAAACCCGGTGTGTGCGCCCACGCTCTGGAACAGCGACAATTCCGAGACCCATTCCAGACCATTGGTCTCTTCGGTGAATTTGCCGATGTTGTTCAACCGGACCAGCAGGCGATCGGTCAGCGCGCGGTCGATGTTGACGCGGGTGGTGGAGCCGAAGCCTTCGGAGTTGCGCCAGAAGCCTGTCTCGCGCGCGCGGAACACGAAGCGCTCCGCGAAGGTACGCACGATCTCGTAACGCGCCTGCGCATAAGGATCGAGCGGCAGGTCGAGGCGCACGCCGACGCCGGCGTCGAAATCGTTGCCGGTGCGCGTCGGACTCGAATAACCCAGGCCCACCAGCACACTCTCGTCTTCCAGCCCGCCGAACTGGCGCGTCGGTAACGCGTCGAAATCACCTTCGGTGTCGCTGATGAAATCCTCTTCGCCGACGCGTCCGGCGAACGCGGAAACCCGCTTGTCCCATTGCGGCAGCTGCAAGCGCGCGCGAAACCGCAGACGCGGGTCGAAACCGTCGTACTCGCTCCACAACGTTCCGGCGGAGACGCTGCCGTACGTCTCGCGATACTCGTCATAGTCGAACTGGTTGCCGAACAGGCTGTCGAGCCATGCGGACGAAGCACACGCGGTCGTCGTGAGCCGCAGACGCACCCGTTCCAGCACCGTGCGATCCGGCGCATTCAAATCGGCGCACGCTTCCATGTTGGTTTGCGTCGGCCCGACTTGCGGCGGCGGCAGCACGACCGCAGGCGCGGCACCGGCGGTTGCAGAAGGCGGTGGCGTGTCGGACGGGAGTTCACCGCCAACGTCCGCGGGAGTGGTCTGGGTCTCGCCCGCGTCTTGCGTCGCGCCGGGGTCGGATGTTTCGTCAGCGGATTGGTCGGGGTCCACCTGACCGAACGCAATGCCTGCACCAGCCAGCCACAGGGCAAAGCATGCGGCACCCGCGCCGAAGCGGGTTCGAATTCCTTGCGATGGGCGTGTCTGCGTGAACATTGCTGCTGAGTATCCTGGTCCCGGACTTCGCGGGCCAGGCGCGGCCGCACATTATCGTGCGTGGCAAGCGCCCGAGCCGCCCGGCAATTCGTGGTGCCGCGCCCGGCAGATGCTTGT
>Ga0307509_10005651_pt1 | contig 17274 bp, 16 predicted proteins | sample 10_EM_MG_FD_202245 | JGI IMG/M metagenome (GOLD analysis project Ga0307509, IMG submission 202245) | Populus trichocarpa ectomycorrhiza microbial communities from riparian zone in the Pacific Northwest, United States - 10_EM | ecosystem: Host-associated > Plants > Roots > Unclassified | place... | reverse complement strand
AAGGCTCCAATGTGTTGCCTTCTCAATGCCTCATCGAGTTCAGGTTCTCGAATCATCCGTACATGTCCATTGACATTGGGGATGAGCGGTGTCGGCACCTACCAATGTCAGAAAAAGTTGCACAAATAGAAAGTGAAAATGTCGTACTAGAGGGGGAATTAATGGTCTAAATCCCCGACGGCCACGAGCAGCAGGTACAATTAATTCAATGCGTTCGTCGTCGTAAATCGTGTTCTGTATAGATCCCTTTCAATTAGTAAAAAACGACACAAAGGAAGAGAAACACTTACGAACAACCTATCTTCGTTTGCAGGTTCAACTGGACGAGGGAGAGGACGGGTATATGGATGGTACCGCGGTTGACGCGACTCGCGATAGCTTGGGAGGCGGGTAGTGTCGACTTTCCCTACAACCTCTTCATAGCTCGGCAGGCGAGGCTCCTTCCGCACAGTATTGACTTCCTTCTTGAGGGCTGATATTTGAGGCAGCTGCGCGCCGTTCGTTGAAGGAGACATTGTCGATGGAGGAAAAGGTATGAGTGTCAATGTTGGGGAAAGGAAAGAGACTGCTGAAGGAAGACGCGTCTGCTAGCGGCCTTTAAGGCGATTTTTGAGATCCAGGGCATCTTGGGTGCTTCCCGATTTGTATAAACCGGGTCTTCGAAAAAAAAAATGGAGGGAAAGGGTAACACCGTTGACATCTTGATGGTCACGGTGGCGTTTTTTTGTAAATAAGAAAAATCAAAATCAAAAAGCTTGTTTTGAGCCTCGCGAGAGTGTCCACCATAAAATTGAGGTGCGGAGCACCTAACCCTGCCAAAAAGTAACAAAAACGGGGCGGCATGCCCTTGTCGATTCGTTTCCTACCCGAATATGCGGAGTCACTTTCCACCTTTTTTTCCCCCACTCATTTGGTTCGAAGTTGCACAGAACAGGCAGGGTCGATATCTTCCACGAGTCATCCTTATCCCGCCCGCTGTCACCACCAAACTCAAACCAAACATCTTGAAAAATCGAACCCCACATAGTTTGGTTTGCTAGACGGAAAACCCTCCCATTCCATGCGAGTTACGATTTCGTCTCGACGCCAGCTTTTAGATGCGCAGCTTCCTGGAGTGGTTTTGATCCTTAATGCATAAAAAACTTCCGCAGCCAGCTTCGCGATTGTTAAATGATCGGTAGTTTTCGTTGAAGAGGTTTGAAAATGTGCCCACCGCGCCGGAAATCGGTGGGCAAGACGGTAGGTCATCGTACCCGCAGTTTGTCCAGCATGCGGTCGTCCCTGCGGTGAGGATTCAGGGCCCCAGGTCCCCGAACATGAAGCGTCGCTATGGTCATGTGATGTGCCGCTCTAATCCAAATATGGCCATAAGCTCGGTCCCGCCGTGGCGCATCATAAAGTGAGTCATCGTCGGGGCTGTAACAAAAAGCAACAAAATATTGAACGTCAGTCTTTCTCTCTTGTTTTTCCACTCCCACGTACAGGTATAATTTGTAACCACATTTTTGTGAATCCTCAGCCGTTGTGGCTGTTACCTGGCGTGTTCGTACCTGTTGATGTTGAGGGATTCAAGTTTTCTTGAGAACACTCAAGATATCCAAGAACCTCAAGACGAAGCCTCCGAAACAGAGGTCCTGACTGTCCGAGAACTGGAATGGTCAAGACTGTCTTCAACACGGAATTTTTGGGAACGCTCACCGCCTCTGGGTCTTGCCGACCCGTTCAATCAATGCAAAGTTGTATCCTCCTCAAGCGACTGACCCCTGGTGCTATTCAGAACCTCCAAGAGGACTCCAAGATAGACCTGCAATATACTGCCTGACGTATTGAGCCATTGTCTACAGTGGCATGGTGCCCTGCTCGATTTCTTTAACGTGGTTTGAATTTCTGGCCGACGAGCTCTGAGTTCTGCGCGCCTGCGCCTGGCCGTCTGGTGTTGTGCGAGTCGACTTCCTTCTTAGCTTGGTCGTCGTCCAGGTGGATTTATCAACCGTCAAGTTTCGCTTTTGCAAGAGGGGTTTCTTGACCGCGCCGCCGACGCGCTTTCCAAACATGCAAAAAAAAAAAAAATCCCAGGTGATTTTGTTGAAAATATTGAGACTGAGCAAGTTGGAAGGAAGATACAGAATGCCCGACTGGGCCAGAGGCTTGTTGTCATGCATCTCTACAGAAGAAGAGAGTCTTCAACGAAAGGACTGGCCAAGAAATGCTGATGGGCCCGCACCACACCTGGGTTTGAACCCCGCCAGATTTCGGACGGTCAATATCTTCAAAAGTCCTATTTCAAGCCCCCTTCATGGCCCTTCATGGCCCTTTCTTAAATTCTCCGAAATAAAAATTCCAGCAAGCCTACAAACTCTCAAATCTTCCGGCCCAAAGCAAAAGACAAGGAAGAGCCAGAGGAATGTCTAGGATTTTTACTAACCGGTCCAGTTCCTTTCCGGAACATAATCAGAACCCCGCTTCTTTCCCCAGCAATTTAACCGCCTAACCCAAGTTCCTGGTCCTTCCCCCTCAAAAGATTCGCTCTCTAAGAAATCTACGGCAGATCAACAAGATTACCCCTTTATACCCGACCTCCCAGTCCATCCAATTCATGAAATATACCAACCGAGTGGTTTAAACAATTTCAACCTTGCTCAAAGCTGAAAAATGCAGAGACGTGCATCCAAACCCCCTCCAGCATCCTCAAATATGAACATCGAAGCTAGAATGGTCGAAGAGAAACCACGGAACATGCACCTACAGAAAACTCCCCAAAAATTCACCCCATTCAAATTTCAAAAGCCTTCATTTGTCGTCGATATCCTCCATATAGCCCTCCGCTCCGATACCAAGCCTCCCGCCTCTATACCGAAGTCAGCGATTTATGTAAGACAGACACGTCGGACTCGGTGAGACTCCCTAGAATTATCAATCCCGTTCCCGACATCATATTTTCGTCCCGGTAATCGATGAAAGCATCCCTTCCGCCGCTCATCAAGCTGTAGCTTGCCGTTCGGACGTCAAGGGATTAGTCGTGAACCCAACCCTTATCTTCAATATTCCTTGTCGTATGCGGGGGTTTGTAACAAAAAAAAAACATCTCGAACTGCCAACGGTACTAAAGCGGGGTGGAATTATTTTCCCCTGTGTATAAGCCTTGTCTGTACGAGTATTCTTTGAAACTCAACGGATCCTACTAATACTTGCGTCTTAGATTCTTAACTAATTCGTTGTGCTGTTTCTGCTGCTGACACTGCTCAATTATACATCACCCATCTCTTGTCACACATGTTTGTCACAGACTCTTCGGGTCAGCAAGTAACGATCTCTGTTTGATATATTATACATAACATAATCGAAGAAAAAACTTCCTTTTGTGATAATTCCATCCACGTCCCAGTGTATAGAAAAACATCAGGTAACTTTGATTTTCGCCTGTCCAAAGTAATATCGTTTCCTTCCTATTCCCAAGAACCAAGAAATGCTGGCCAAAGAATGTTAAGGTGATGGTGAACCATAAAAATATCCTTACCGAGAGAGATGTAAGAGGAACACGACGGTAAGGTTACCGTGCGTGGTTTGGTTCCATTGGAGAGGCGTATATTTGATGTCCTCTGGAAGGTTGATGAAGGTCAGAAAGATACTAAAGATCAGCAAAAATTAGCATTGAAATCACAGCATGCGAACAAAATATAATCTACTGAGTTATCTAGAATTCGTCTTCATCAATATTATCAAAATGCGTGTCAGAAAATCTTACATCGGCAAGTGCGAGCGAGAAGAGAAAGGTGCCCATGACTCGTTCTTGACCTGCGGGATTATGGCTCAAAGTATCCCTAATCGCGCGGAAACCAAGGGAGGTCATTACGAAGAGAAGGAAGTAGCCTAAACATGGAACCATTAGCATCTCGCAGAACCTCGAAAATTTGAATCCAACGTACAAATGGTCAGCTGCCAGATTGCAATCGCTGCACGAACATCTAGGTCTGTCGGAGGAGGACCAGTCGGTGGTGTGAGCTCGTTGTAAAACCAACTTGGACCCCATAGAATCGACCCAATAATGGGCCCTATCTCAGAAACTAAGATTGAGGACTACAGTGAATGGGGCAACAGAAGAGGATGACGATTCGACCTACTAGGTTCAAAGTATAGAAAGATGAACTTGTAATAGCCGGGTAGCGAGTCGAATTTCGTCATGGATGTTCCGCGATATCGGGAAGTGAAGAAATCTGCGGAGTGTGTACAACTTTGAGAGCTTGATATATATATTATGGTCGTCATTTTTGTAGGGTCATCTAGGGTTATCCAGGGTCCAGTTGGTCACTTGAGTATGGAGAAATACCCTGCTATCTAACCCCGTGGGTGGATCTCAGGACGAGTGTTTGACAGGATATCCTGCCATTATATAGGACGAATAGTCTGATTGTTGATTGACAGGTACAGTTCCGATGAGATAAAGATAGGTCAGCGAGTCCTCGGCCTCATTGAATCTGGCCTCAACAGTGAAGAACACAACAGGAACCACTAATTCGTCTTTGACCCTTTTGAAGGGTGCACGCCAAAGTAATATCTCTTCCGGCCAATGCCTAAGTACCAAGCAAATCTATGACAAGCATTACAAAAAGAAGAGCAATGGCAGATAAAACGAACCTGAAAATGAAGAGTGCAAAGACAACCGTGATGTTACCGTGTGTCATGCTGTTCCAAGCAGAAGGTGTATAATGCAGGTCGGAAGGAAGACCAAAGAAAGTGGCAAATATGCTGAGGTCGACGAATTAGGAATGGGCCACATAGAAAGGCGGTGACGGCAGTAATTCAGTACTTACTGTGTCAACTGAGAGTGTCAGGAGGTGTCGAGTGCAGGCCAAAGATGAGAATGTGCATCAGCCATGGAGGGGGTGGACCATGGACTCACGTCTGCAATACCAAGCGCTAGAAAGCTGGCACCGAGGATACGCTCCTGGGCAACAGCATTATCGGGCAATGCATCACGTACAGCGCGAAATACGAGAGAGGATAAAAGTCCCAGAAGAAAGTAGCCTGAAAGAAAAGGAACAGTTTTGTCAATATGGAGGCGTATCATTACAAATGTGCAACGATTTCGCCCACAATTTGTGAGTTGCCACACAGCCATTAATGTTCGAGGCTCCAATGATGCAGTCGGAGCGGGTTGTGCGGATGGAATAAGCTGGTGGTGAAACCAGGACGCGCCAGGGAAGAGCCAAACCATGATCACTGGCGCGATCGTGGACACTATTACATAGGGCAAAGTTCAAACTATTGGACGCGGGCCAATATCGCAACAATAATGAGGCTCACTTGGTTCCAGGTAGAGGAACAGAACACGGTATATACCAGGCAGTGCAGGAAATTTATCTTGGGCCATGGTGGTTGCAATTCGAAACCGGATAACAAGCTATCTATGAACACCGGTATGTCCGGTCTTATTATCTTAACCATGGACCAACGACTGACCGTTGCCCAACAAGATAGCCCAGGGTCCTCTGTCTTCGATCTGCCAGCTGCAGTCACGCATTTGGATACCTTTACTGCGGCTGAACTTTTAGAACGTGTCCCAGTTTCTATCAGCGATCCAGAACACGACCTCGCTCAGGTTCCCAATGAACCTTCCTTTCTCATAATTTCGGGGGGAACTGGAGGCAATGCGATATGCTCTGCTTTTACCAACGCATGTTATGTATTACCCGTATCTGACGATGGGGGTTCATCAAGTGAAATCATTCGTGTGCTAGGAGGTCCTTCTATCGGTACATCACGAGCCTGTCACTCACCTGTTGGAACTTTATGTCTGAGGTGGTTTTTGGAAAACTGCAGGAGACATAAGGTCAAGGCTCATTCGCCTCATCCCACCAGCACCGCCGACCTCTACATTGGATGCAATTCGTCGTTTACTGGCTTACCGTTTACCCACTAGTTCTTCAGAACGCGATGCGCGAGACGAGTGGAGGGACATCGTGGAGGGTAAAAGTTCACTGTGGAGGGGAATCCCAACGGATAGGAAAGAAACTATTCGAGGTATCTGTGTTTTCTAACGGAAAGGAGTACTTTGATTGATAACCCAAGGTTTCCTTGTCTATTTTGAAAGTGAACTCCTCAAGCGTGCCCATAAGAATTTTGATTTCAGGAACGGAAGGTCTGCCGCACTTCAATTTGCAGGGTTTTTTTTTTTGATAAATTTTTGTTTCAGCATTGGAAATTACTTTCTCGCTGCAGCTCAAGGGTTCTTCAGGTCCTTGTCTTCGGCTATATTCCTGTTTTCGTCTATCACGAACAGCCAGGTGAACTTCATATAAAAAAAGCCTTATCAATGGGCTTTGCTCAAACCCACTGCAAGGCTCACATTCTACCGGTGATAGTCACTAACCATACTGTGACTATTGCAGCGGAACTGGTGCGTACTGATCATAATTTTTCGAAATTTTAAAGTAATATAATCCTCAACAGGAAGGCGGAGAGAGGCTTGTTGGGCAATGCGAAATATCTCATCCAATGGTCTCCACTGATCTTTCCTTCCATTTGCGAGATGAGGAAGAAACGCCGATGTCTCCAATTGATGGGCTGGGCGAATTTATTTCGCCCCCACGGAATGTCATGTTTGAATCCCTTTCCAAAAGAAAACACGAGCCCCTTCCATCACGAATTTCAAGTAAGTACTCTTCATAATTGATTACAAGTTATTGATTGGATAACTGAGCAGGATTATATTATATCAATGGTTATGGGATGGAAATCCATCCAGCCCCGAATGTTGACTTTCTGTCGAACTTGGCTTCGAAGGACATTCTGGTTTACTCCTGCGGCTCGTTATGGACAAGGTAACTCAGTGTCTTGATCACGTCTTTCATTTGATGATTTCCATGAAGCATTATCCCTTGCTTGGCTTTAAAAGGGGTCGCGGGTGGAATTGCCCGCTCGCCTTCCCTTCGCGCTAAAGTTTTACTGTGTAAGCATTGAAAAGGAGATCCCCAGTAATACTGATGTATTCCCCACGTAGTGAATATCGACAACGATCGCGAGACCGACGGATACAGCGCAGTGGACTATCTGCAGTCAGTGATCCTCGCAAATTAAGTTGCTGCGTTACCTACCTCGTTCTTTTATTATTCGGCAGAGCAATCGCGCGAACTCTCAATAGCGACTATTCTACACAACCGTATGGTTTGGGAGGGGTAAACACGAGATATCCTATTTCGGCATTCATAACGGACTTGATCTATCTTCAAGGAACGCAGATTATCGTTGACGCGAAGAAAATAACTGTGAGTGTGGGTTTTTATCTAGTGAAAACAATGCTGAGTACGAGAACGCAGGCTATGGGTGTCCGCTGCAGGCAAGTGAAAAGAGGTTCCCGATTTGATGCGGATATCGTAGCCTTTGCGTTGGAGGAGGTTTGGCAGGATGTTCGCTAAAACAGACCCTAGGATTTGAAAGACTTTGATAATACAGTCATCCACTGGCTAGTATTACACCACCACCAAGTGCTACACTTTTGTAATGAATCTGCATCTTCTTTTTTCTGAAGTAAAAATTTCATTGGAGGCCTGACATGAAATTTCTAATGGCTGTCCTCTCGGGGCGTTCAACGACAACGAATGTGTTCGAGTGAGTGTTCAACACCTAATTTTTCATTGAAAATATAAGCATTAAAATCTTGAGAACACAATACCTATGTAAGTCTTCTATGTATAGTGGCGGATTTGTAAAGATTGCCACGTTATCACCATGCCAGTGTCCATGGTGGAAGAGATAAGAGTTTCACGCGCAACATCTCTTCTTCGTTCCTACAGACAACTGCAACTGGGAAGGGCGAGTACTTAACCAATTCATTACACAGTCGATGACGAGAATATTCGTTCAAGGTTCTCTCTCACCAGGCGCGATGGATTCGGTGGTAGCAATTTCAAGGCAAAGTGTCACAACTGTTCACGTCGGCACCAGTATCATCAGTTGTCCCGACATAGTGTCGAGCGGTTACCAGTCTGATGAGTTGGAAACACCCCTGTCCGAAGATCCTCCGAAGCGCCCGACAAGAGTGCGCTTTCGCTCTCGAGTTCGTATAACATCAGGACTGCATCCACATCGTCACAAGTCAAATTCCGAGCAAGACCGTTGTGCATCATTAACACCCTCTTCATCTACATCCGGCTCTCCCTCCTCGTCTATCTCCGCTCCACTTCGCACACAAGCGGAAGATGAAGCCAGTAACCCTGGGTGGGGAACTCTTGGCCAGCGTGTTTCAATACTAGCCCAAAGAAACGCTGATCGAAGGCTCAAAGTTCACCAACGGCGAGAATACCTCGCAGCTCTAACATCTCAGCGTGGCGTTCCAGGTGACACTCGCGGGCTTGTGGCAAACGAACGAACGCCTCTCACAAGTTCCGTCTTGTCTTCTTCATATCTGCATGGTGAAATGATTGATCCCGACTCTATTGAAACTGAGGCGGAGATGTTCTCGAGAGAAATAGATCTCGTTTTTGGATCTTGGCCGAACCGTCTCTTGAACCACCAGGTATACCTCATCTCTCAAAAATCTGTTATTCCAGGCTGACGGAACCTATTACTCAGTGGTGGTGGTGGCACCTAGAACCACTTGTATGTTGCCGATGCCTTACAGAATCAGATGAAGAGGAATAGCCTTGAATCAAAATCCTGCGCCTAATTTTTCTTGGGTATTATTGGAAGCATGGATCGACTCCGCAGCTTCAACATTCGTACTAATACAAGTACACTATCATGAACGGAATTTAAACACTTTAAGAGTCCTTGTGCGTTTGTTCTAGTTTTAGATGCTCTTCTGTATCACCATTGTGGGGGGCAATGTAGTGATAGGAGGGAGAAGGCTTGCAGCAGATTTGCGAGAGTTTTGTATGAGAAGTTGGTCCATGACTACAATGGCCGCCATTGCCTCGACAATCGGGACTGCGCGAGGGACGACACATGGGTCATGACGACCCCTTGTCGCCAAAAAGCCAGGTGTTCCATCGTATTGTGCAGTTTCCTGGGTCTGAGATATGGTGGCTGGCGACTTGAAGCCGATCCTACACGGAATAAATAATTTTCCGCAATCGTGATGATTTCAATGGAAATACCTAAAGTAAACATTTTCCCCATTGGTGATCCCCCCTTGAACACCTCCACTCCAGTTTGTGGCGGTTCGAAGCCGACCGCTCGCGTCACGGACAAAAGGGTCATTGTGCTGACTACCTGGGACTTCGGTACCCCTGAATCCAGAACCGATCTCGAAGGCCTTCGTTGCTGGGATAGACAGCATCGCATGCGCAAGAGACGCTTCGAATTTGTCGAAAACAGGCTCCCCAATGCCCGATGGAACGTTCCGAATGACGCAGGTGACAGTACCACCGATGGAATCTTGGGCATTTTTGGCACGAATAATTCTCTGGAAGAGCGAGTGGAGATTATAATTGAATTATGCTTAAGAAAAGTGTGTCTAACCTTTGTCATCCTTTCTGCGGTTTCTGGATGGGGGCATCTAGTAGGATGTTTATCAACTTCCTCTCTGGATATAGTTCCAAGAAGCGTGACGAAGTCTTTTGACAGGGAGTCGTGGGCAGTGTCGTCTTCTTCGTCGGGATTGATCGGAGTCAAGGAGGGTGGAGCCATGGCAGCAGGAAGATGAACTTTGCCTACGGAGCTAACGAAGGCGACAATTTCGATGCCATATGCAAGCTTGAGATACTTTTCAGCGATCGCTCCAGCTGCCACACGGCCTGGAGAATGGAGCTGAGCAGACGAGAGGTCGACAAGCAGAGACAGACAAACCGATGGTTTCCCTGGCGCTGCTTCTACCTCCACCGCTGCTCGCTTTAATACCATATTTCTCTAAGTAGGTGTAATCAGCATGACTGGGTCGTGGGTAGAGGTCTGTCTCTGTATAATCATGCGGCCGTTGGTCTTCATTTCTTACTAGCAGGGCGATGGGAGTGCCCAGCGTGACACCCATTTCCAAGCCAGATTGAAGCTGGACAAGATCTTTTTCGTTTCTCTATAGATAAGATAAATATATGCGCATATATTTTGTGGTCAACGCGGCAACATACGGGTGTTGTAAGGTCGCTTTGGCCAGGTCTGCGACGGCTAAGTTGAATTTGAATATCTTGTGCAGATAGCTCCAAACCCTGCAAAGGTGGGTTGCATTAGCCTGAGCATAAGTCTCGGTCAAGGACATACCGGCGGGCAGCCATCGATGATAGCACCGACCGATGCGCAATGGCTCTCGCCAAAGGTTGTGACTCGGAAGAGAGTACCAAAAGTCGACATTTTCAAAGATATGATGGTCAAGAAAGTCAACGAAGCGGAAACTTATGAAAGAAGAGTTTCGAATTTAAAGCTTCCGTCAAGGCTTCAAAGTCCGCCACGAGGTATCGTCCCTCCAGCCATGTCCTCTGCGGCAGTACAAGCATCCAGTAGCTCAAGGTCCCGGACTCAAGCACGGAAGAGAATCAATGACGATGCTGCGTACCTCGGTCCTCCCGCATCCATCGCAGGGCCTTCTGGAACCAAGAGACATGCTGCAGAGAAAGCCGAAGGCGAACCCCGAGTGAAGCGAAAGAGGGTCGACACCAGTTATGTTGTGCCATCCAACGGAAAGAAAGATGGCTTGGAAAATGAACCTCGAAAGTCTCTCGTGAGCACAGCTCTACCCCTCAACACTGCATATGGTCATGGTTTCTTTCCCAGGTTGAGTTCCACAAAATGCCTGCCGATATGCTCTACCGCTACATGATCCAGTTTGACATTGTGCCCGTGGTTCATCCGTCACCACTCTCTGCTGAAGATCCACCAGCACCCTCTTCTTTGGCTGATCCTCAGCGACAACACTCCCGTCCCCCAAGTCCGCCAGCCCATACTCCTGCAAATCGACCTCGACGTGATCCCAAGGAAGCACATAATCGACGTAGAAGCTCCCGCCTCCTTGAAGAAGAAACTAGAACGCGTACGCCGATCCTTTCAGACGTTACTGAATATCATGGGGCCCTTGCCTCGATTGTCGAACATCATTTCCGGGAAACTTCGTCGATTAAAGAAGTCGACACACTTGCAGCATTCATGTGTGCCGTCGAAAAGTCGAAAGGGGGAAAAAACAAGGTGTCCTAGGCATGCAATGTCAGCAGACCTGGACTAGTTCATATCCCTTAGTGCCGTTTATGTTATGGGACAGTGAGAGTTGACAGGCCCATCTCGGATCTCCTACATCCCATGTATGTTGGAATTTCACAGCTGCTTCCTTGCACAAGATGGCTTCACTTTGGGTTGATTTTGATCATTTGCATGAAATTACCCTTTCGAAAATGATTTCTTCCTTCAAGTTTTCGAATTCGTTCTTTCGAGTTAACTAGTTACCTGCGAAATAATCCACATAGCACGAATAAGAACTTTGACTATGGGTACGAAGAAAGGTTTATTCAAGTTTAAACAAATTACCACCCTCATTTTGGATTAATAGGTGTTGTGCCTTGGCGCCAAGCCAGCGCTGTTGAGATGACCAGCAGATATGTCACCGGTTCATCAAATGGTTACAGTTGAAAGTCATAAATCATGTATTTTGGTGACAACCGAATTGACATTTCTTGATCTCATTGGGTTAATTTGGTGCTCTCATCTGGCCCGAGACTGCCTTTGAATGGTAATTGATTGATCTGGTTCACCAACTTTTTTTTTGTGGCGACCGGGTGTTGTACTTTCATGCAGGGGAGGCATTTTTGGTTTCCGTGGGAACGCAGAATAGACAAAACTGAGTGGGAACGAAAAGCCGGAAGCTGCCTTCAGTTGTTCCTCACACCCTCTTTTATTTTCGCAGCCGTGCTGCCGAGGTGGTTTCGTTCTGTGAGTTCTAACCTCTCCAGATATCGTGGTGTCATCTCATGGCTTTACCCAGCCCTATTTCTTCGTTGGCTCAACCCTTACATTCACTCATTCGACTTCTGTGAAGTCAACTTGTCCCTATTTTCATTATGAAGTTTTCAGCTGCAATCTCGACCGGTCTCATCGTTTTATCGGCACTCACTGGCGTGTCTGCTGGTCTTATACAACGGCAGGGCAATGCCCGTCAGCGTCAAGGCGGTAACGGGGGGAACGCGGGAAATCCCCAGACATCTCTTAGTCAGTAATCGACCATGTTCTGGATCAGTCGCTTGTTCTAAAGCGCATCTGTAGCTCTCGATCCCAAAGTCATTGCTCCTGCTTTTGCGAATGATGGCCAAGATGTCCCCGTAGCAGGTCATTATTTTTGGTTTCTGTCTCGAATGCAATTCTTCCCTCTGAACTATTTTTAGGCCAGGTTGCTTCACTGACCTCGACGAACAACTTTATCAACTTTTGCTTGACTGTTCCCAATTTACCGATCACCAACGGACAACAAATCCAATCCGGTTCATGCAATCCTGCCCCCATCGGTGTCATCCCGTCGACCGAGAAAATGCCATCTTCCAAATTCACAAATCCCAAGAACGGAGACACCATCCCCTCTGGCGTCGACTTCACGATCAGTATGGTGATTAAGAATCTTCAGACAGGTAACTTTGTCAATGCGCAGAAAAACTATTTTGCAGCCCCTCAACAGTTGAACGGGGGTGGAACTATCGTTGGACATTCACATGTTGTTGTGGAGAAGCTTTCAAATCTCGGCCAGACAACACCAACCAACCCTAAAGAATTCATTTTTTTTAAGGTTCGAGACCTGATCGTTATTTTTATTATCACCCATTCAAACTTATCTTATAGGGCTTGAACGCTGCCGCACAGGGGGGAACTTTGACAGCTGATGTGCCTGGTGGCGTTCCAGCAGGCGCCTATCGCCTGTGCTCAATTAACACCTCTTCCAACCATCAGCCAGTCATCGTTCCCGTTGCGCAACACGGATCCCTTGACGACTGCGTATACGTGAGTGCTAGTACTCCCAGCTCCCGGGCAACTCTAATAGAATTCAACCTTCAAGTTTACTGCTTCTGCGGGAGGCGCTCCTGCTGCTGGACCTCCTGCACCAGCCAATCCTACTGCTAAGCCTGCACCATCTTCGACTGCATCCGCCCCTGGCGGGGTAAGTCCTCTTGTTAGTTGTTGTTCCTCTTTGAAGTTTGTTGATATCGTTTTTTCATTCAGCGCGGACGCGGAACCGGCCGTGGTGGACGATGATACCTGGGGAAACAGCACGGTCTTTCTTAACGAAATAGATTAGATTGTTACAAGTAGTAGTGTGCCATAGTTATTTCAAGAATTGAACATCATGCATCAGTTCTCGAGTCGGGCCGGCCCATGATTTTCCGTGTTTGGCTTTTCTCCTACCTTGCGCTTCCTCAACTCAACTCAATGTCCTCAGAAGATATTGCAGAGGAGATCCGTACAAGTTTTCCAGGCACTGAAGAAGTCATTGTGCAATATCTTGCTGGCTACTTGATTGACGATGCTGGAGAGGAAGAAGATGTTCTATACGTTGCTCAAGAATTCCTGAAGTCGGTTGCGAGTGGTAGCGATGCCATCCTAGAGAAGCTTATGTTGCGTCTTGGGGACCTTTTGGAAGATCAGCTGAACACACGTTTGAAGGACAAATCCCGCCCCAAATTGCAAAAGCTCGACAAGGTGATGGACATGAGCAAATCTCATCTTTCCAATACGATTGCTCTCTCCGAGGGGGTGGATCTCGAATCTATAAACAAGGGAAAGTGAGTTCATTAACATCATACTTCGTTGTCTGCCTGATTCTCTTTACGGAGAGCGTCGCGGGTTGATGTCAAAAAGCTTGAAAAGCAGGAAGCCAAGATCAAGGCAAGTGATGTATCTGACATAACAAGGAATAAATTAACCTTTCATAACAGGCGAAAATTGAAAAGCGCTCTCGGCGGGATCTTTATGAAGGCTCCAAGCTTCTGGATGCCCATCGCAAGCAGGTTAGGATTATTTCACGGACTTTATCATGTTCTTGAAATTCGTTTTCAACAGCAAACATATGAGGAATTGTTCATGAAGGTACAGTATCTTTTCAATCTTGTTAGATTGCCATTTTTTTAAAAGATGCGACATTTTCGGGCAGATAAATCCTTTGGAAGCCAGCAGCGGATCGAAAAATAAGAGCAAGGATATTCACCTCCCATCTATCGATGTCAATTTTGGGTCCAATCGCATCCTGTGCGTTCGTAGACTTACATCCCGTATTCCGAAACAACCTACCTTTATGCAGCTCTGGAGCCACATTAACACTGGCGCACGGCCGGCGCTATGGGTTAATTGGCCGCAATGGTACAAGGCCTTTCATGGGCATGGGTTATTTTCACTCATTGGGAACCTTTCACAGGTGTTGGTAAATCCACTCTCCTAAGACAAATAGCGATGCGTGAGGTCCCAATTCCTGCCCATATTACCATCCTCTTCGTCGAACAAGAGGTAGATTTTATCAAATTTCTTTCTGGGAGCCATGACTTTACCTTGTCAGATTATCGGGGACGATACCACTGCTATCGATTCCGTCTTGAAAGCCGATGTCTGGCGGGATCATCTAATGAAAGAACAAGCTCTTTTAGATGCCAAACTAGCTGAACTTGAAGTGGAAGGAGACGACAAGCGATTCGAGGATGCCAGGGAAGACCTTTCTTCTCGATTGGCTGAAGTTCACGTTCGGCTGTCGGATATGGATGCCGCAAGTGGGCCTGCCCGTGCTGCTGCGTTGCTTGCTGGTGAGTCACCCCAGATATCCATGGATTTCACCAATATTTTGTCTAGGCCTGGGATTCGATGAAGCAGATCAGCAGCGACCCACAAGGTCATTTAGTGGGGGTTGGAGGTACGTTCACGCGAGCGAACGGTCCTCGTTGACGGCGTAGTTGACATCTGATTCAGAATGAGGCTTGCGCTGGCTCGAGCCCTGTTCGTTAAGGTTTGTTGGGGATATGCGAGTTTTCGTCAGTCTATCGCTAATACTTCTCTTTATAGCCGGCTCTTTTGTTATTGGATGAGCCTTCCAATCACAGTACGCGCATATTTACATTGATCTTTCCATCCAGTCTTTAACTTTTAAACACAGTCGATCTGAATGCCTTGGCGTGGCTCGAAGATTATCTCCAAACATGGCCGGGTACCCTGTTAGTCGTGTGAGCCGAATTTAGTACGCGTTGAAACACCTGGATACCCACTAGTTTTACAGATCCCATGACCGTGCCTTTTTGTAGGTGATCTACGAGTCGTTAACTCAGGTCTTAAATCACCTTTTTCTAGAGATGCCGTGGCTACCGACATTGTACATCAGCACTCAGGCCGGTTGGACTATTACAAAGGGTGGGTCTTTTTCTATATCTCTTCACTGTTTCCTTTTTCATTGAACATTTTGTAGAAATTTCACTCAATTTTACTCGACTAAATCGGAAAGAGACAGGAACTTGAGAAAAGAATATGACACTCAAATGGAGTACCGAAAGCACCTGCAAGCTTTCATCGACCGCTGGCGATATAATGCCAATCGAGGTATGTCGCCATCCGAGATTCGTTTACGCAGTTTTCACGGGTCATTTCATTAGCGGCTCAAGCGCAGATGAAGATTAAAATCCTAGAAAAGGTAAGTACTGTCTCTGACATCCTCCATAGCAGGGATTGCAACTTTTGCCCACAGTTGCCAGACCTACAACCTCCAGAACAGGAAGAAACGGAGCAATTCAAGTACATTCGGATTCCGATCTCGAATATAAAAGACAGCTGCTTATATGGCTCGCCAGGTTCCCAGAAACTGATAAAATATCTCCCCCGCTTCTTCAAGCGAACGACGTCACCTTTGGCTATTCAGCGGACAAGATCATATTAAGGCACGTGAATTTTGATGTTGGACTCGACTCAAGAATTGCTATGGTTGGCGCGAATGGAGCTGGAAAATCGACGCTGTAAGTGCCACCATAAAACCAATCTGGAATTTTTGTTGAGATCACAACTCCTCAGCATCAAAGTGTTAACTGGTGAATTGCAGCCAATAGCAGGTCATGTGACCCGGAACGGACGTCTGCGAGTGTAGGTGTAATCTTTTCCGGTCCATACAATTTCGAACTCCTTCCCTTTAGTGGTTACTTTGCTCAGCACCATGTGGATACCTTGAACCCTGCCCTGAGCCCTGTTCAATTCCTTGCGTCGAAATTTCCAGGGAAAGCCGAGCAGGAATACCGGTCACATCTCGGAAACTTCCAAATTAGCGGAATGACTGGGTACGCACATTTAACTTGGTGTTCCAGCAAAGCAAACTATACTTCATGCAGGCTTCAACCAATCGGAACACTCAGTGGAGGCCAGAAGTCTCGCGTAGCATTCGCATTATTGTCCCTCCAGAAACCCCACATTCTACTTCTTGACGAGGTAAATTTTCAAAAAACTCGTGTGGCAATCTATCTTATCTTCTCTGCATCCAGCCTACCAATCATCTTGATATCGAGGTGCCACTATTCCATGAATACTACTTCATTCGTTACTCATATTTTCGCAGGGTCTCGATGCTCTTATGTCTGCGCTAGAGAAATGGAATGGTGGAGTTATCATCATATCGCACGATGAGCGATTTATTACGACAGTCGCTGATCAGGTATTTTCACCTGCTGAATCCCAGGACCGGACAGGTTATTGATATTCACACAGCTCTGGGTTTGTGGTGATGGCACTGTCACGAAATTCGGGGGTGACGTGCAAAGTTATAAGGCAAGTGTTTTCTTCAAATTGGTGGAGCTGAGTAGCTAATTCTATATTCCAGAATCTCATTGTCAGCAACATCAAAGCAAAACCTTAGGCACCGGGAACACATCAGCAACGTGAGCGGATAGTATCGGCATTGAAGAGGGATAGATGATGGAGGTGGCCGATGAGCTACGAGGCCTCAAGGGCTGATGGTGTCCTTTCTTGTTGAAAAATGAGAATAAATTTTTTTGGCGTTCTCAAGATGTGCTGAACGTGTCTAATTTATTTCTCCAGTGGAGCTTAGTCTGTCTAGGCGTTCAATAGCCTTCAGGATGATAGCGAGTACTTGAGCTAGCTAAAGCTCTGAAGGGGAAGAGGGCAATCTCCTCCGGAGGGGTTTACTTCTTTCCACCTCTTTAACTTGCCACAGTGATAATACTTAAGACCACAAGAACCTGAGTAGCTACTGGAGCCTGTAGGCAACCTGTAGGGGTTGGCCATTGAAACTTTCCGATGGTCTCACATCCTGATAAAATAGAATAGATGGAATAAATATCATAATTGAATACTCTTGAATACTCCAGTAATCAATGCTATGTTTTCTTTGACTAT
>Ga0307509_10005650_pt1 | contig 17274 bp, 16 predicted proteins | sample 10_EM_MG_FD_202245 | JGI IMG/M metagenome (GOLD analysis project Ga0307509, IMG submission 202245) | Populus trichocarpa ectomycorrhiza microbial communities from riparian zone in the Pacific Northwest, United States - 10_EM | ecosystem: Host-associated > Plants > Roots > Unclassified | place... | reverse complement strand
ACTTCGATAACCAACTTTCCTCGAGAGAACTTATTGAGTGAAGCTTTCAGCTTAACGATATTAAGTTTAACTGTTTTGATTCTTCGTGAATTATTTACTCTATCTTTATCTTCTACTTTGAGTTTTGATGCGGTCGCAACCTTAGAGTTCACCTCTCTATAGGGTGCCCCCGTTACAGTTGTATCTCCTGGCTCTCGAAGAAACAAGCCTCTGTCGCCAAATCAACAACTCAAGCAGAATTTGTTGCTATGTCCTACGGGACTCGCCTTATCCGATGGCTTCTCAAAGGCCTTGCAGACCTCCGCCTTTATGTTCCTATCGCTCTACACGCCGATAATACCTGTGCAAATTTCTTAGCGGTCAACCCTCAGATCAATGTTTGAACGAAGCATATCGCTGTGGACTTCTTTATCACATGCGAAGCTCTAGAAGACAACTTGTTCGTTCTCCTCAAGGTTGAATCGGTTAACAATCTCGCCGATTTCTGTACTAAAATCTTAGCGAACCCCACCTATGAAGTGATGGTTGGTTTATTGGGCTGTAGATAATGTGGGGAAGTGTTGAAATTTTCAGTATATTTCCTAGTATATTCCATGACACTACCATGTATTTCTTTACTTAGTTTGTGTTTTGGTTACACCTGTCCACCGCTTATATTACTACAGCTAAGACCTATATTATGGTGTTTTATTGTTTATTTCAGGGTTATATTTAGGATTTAACCTGTGCTTTCCTATTAGGTGTTTAGGATTTTACGGTTGTTTATGCATCTCTTATGCACCACTCTTGGTCATGATGTTTCTAATAATCTCCTCACACCCTCATAGATTCACGCACATTATTTGGGATTTACTTGGCAGGTTTTCAGGGTTAAACATGTGCGCTCTTATGTTTCTTACATTGTTTTCCCTATATTTCTATCGCTTATATGGGCGCGCACTTTTGTATAAATATGGTTGCTACCGCCCATCTCGCTTATAAGAATAAGAACCAGAACTCCTACCAATCTGCTCTCATACTACACATTCCTCCTCGCTTAGCGTGCCACGCAACCACCCTTGCACTTGCAGTGTATTATGCATATAGAATACATTGTGCCTTTGGCGTTCACATTTTGAACATATTCCAACATTGTCACAAGAGAAGAGCCGGGCCGGGGGAAGTAAGGGATATAACAGACCAAATCAGAAGGCCGAGATCCCACCCCCCCCTACTTTCTTTCCCCACCATCCGGTAAATCTAGGACTAATGATGTGCTCTCCATCATCATTATTGTCGCTTTTGGACCATCGTACTAATTCCTCCTCATGAGATTCGCCTTTACATCAACCCTCAAACCCTTTCCTTCTAGATAGGGTACCCAAGAGTCCCTGGAAGGCTAGTCTGGACCAGCTAGTCCGGCCAAAAGTCAAGTCTAGTCTAATTGTCGAAATTAGACCAACCAGACAGTCAGGATTATCGGACCCGACTCGACCGGGAATAGTCACACCAGGCCAAGGAGTAGGATATACACGGCCTTCTAAGTAAATTAGCATCCCGTCTTTCTTTTTACTATTTTTATTATAATATATCAACTTATGCTCAAATAAAGCTTTTCTTAATTAAACTCATTGTTTTTCCTAGGTTATCTTGTAGAATCTCGATAGAGTCAGAATGGAGATAGTGTCTCACATAGATTAGGGGTGGCGAAAATATTTTCACAAGTTTCAAATGTTTTCGGTGCCCGAAGTGAGTCATATTACATGAGGCAATCTTTTAAAAAGACTGGTCTGGGACAAGTAGGGACGGGACCGGACCGCCGGAGTTAGTCTGGTCCTGTCGTCGACATCCTATAGGACTGGCGATCCTGGTCCTGCCCCTAAGACTTGACTGGTCGGACTATTTAAAACCCTAAATTCCGGTCCTACACTCTTCCTAAGCCACACCCCAGGGGTTTTGTGTTACCTAGATCTGGCCCTGAAGAACTTAATGCAAAGATTCAGACAAGCCACATAACACACGGCCAGGCAAGGCTGTCCCTGAAGGATTCACTGAACCACCTAATCTCTGCCCCAATTCTTTTCTCAGGTTCGAGAGCTCTTAGCTACACATACCAGTGGCTAAATTCTGGGCAAACTCAACCCACCATTATCACCTAAATGATACTCATAATACTCTCAAGAAAGGCATATTTGCACCAGAGTTAGTCCTTGAGAGGAATAGTGGCTTCGGTAAGAAGTAGGGCAGAGGATCGAGTTTACTTAGAATTTCTGGTACAAAGGTAGGAACCCATTAACCGGAACAGACAGGGATATATTTAGCTAGTTAACCTTGAATCACCCCCCGTCGAACTTCGGTATCACCTGTTATCAGTGTTGGCAGTGACCACTAGTCACCCGTAAAATCAGGTAGTCACCGGTCGCCACCCAATGCCACGACGATTGGTCAGGACCTGTCAGAGCTGGGGTCAGAGGTATGGTCGGTTAGGGTTCAAAGGCAAAAGTAGAGTATTAAACTATAGTCTTGTGGATTTGCTTCGCTCTTCTTTCTCCTTCTCCCCTATAGGCGTTATATTGTGACTGAATAAACCAAATGCTGGTTACGAAATGCAGTTCTCAAATTGCGGGTATGGCTAGTGTTCGTTACTGGGCGGGGTGGGGCGTGTTTTCACTCACCAGGCCCCGCCGTTACACAGGGCCTGGGGAACATTTCTCCCCTGGTCCCTGTCCAGGGCCTCGTTTCTTGCCACCCATTTTTGACGGGGCCTGTCCGGGGCATGGGTGGGGCGGGGGCCCTGTGCGGGGGAAGGGGCGGGGAATGGATGAAAAAACACCCCGCCCGGCCCTGGTGAGCGGGGTGGGGCGGGGAATCTAGCCGGGACCCCGTCGTTTTCGGGGTCCCTAAGGCCCAATAACGAACTCTAGGTATTTCAAGGAAACCCTGACCCACATAACCCCCAATCACCCCCAATTGCTGACCACTAATGACTGACCATAGTCATGGTCAGGACCGGTCAATACATGAGCTCTGGCCACTGCCAACACTGCCAGTTACTAAATTGTCATAGCCCTGGGTTGTACCACCTTCTTGTGGTAGCCCTAAAGACCCTGAGGTTAGGGGTTGCCCTCGACTAGTATTTTTATGGTTCCGGCCGTCTTGATAAAATAGTTTGATTGATGCAACGGGGGACGCCTTGGCATTAGGTTTAGGGTTAAATATAGTGGATTGAGTTCAATTCTCATTTATTGAATACTTGTTTTTTTTTAAAATTTATTATGTCTATAAAGATTTCAGTTTTAATCAAACTCATATGTTCTTTTATATTTCCTTTGTTTATTTTGCTTTGTGGCTTTATATAAGATTAATATACCTCTTTTACTTTTTTTGTTTATTTTTTGTTTATTTTTATTCTAATAAAGATAATATTATACATGTCCAAACCTTAACTTGAACCCTGATTCCAGAACTGACCGATAGTATTTTATTACCAAGGCTGTAGTGCCCATGCGTTGCCCATTGCATCAATTGAGCTGTTGTATCAAGACAGCCGGAACCATATATAGTACCATATAAACTGGAATAACCTGTCATCACTCTAGTCGTCTACAATAGCAAGCCTCAATGTAGGGCAAGAACAGCCAAAAAATAAAAGTGTCCTGCACCCGCCCAGGAAAAGTGAACTCACGCCGACCTTCTCAAGAACGGCAACTCTAATTTTCTAGTGTGAAGCCAATGATTCTGGTCTTTGTCAGACAGTAATACTTTCCCTACTGTAGTGTTTATAGAGTATTTATGCAGATTGACAGCTTTGCATATACAATCTGCTTTCTTCCTTGATTATGATACAGCCACTAAACAGAAGTGTTGGGGAAACATGTCTCTTGTTAGTTAGGTCTTGTGCCAAAAGAGGAGAACACCTCATGAAGTAAACTCAGGCAAAGGTGTGTGTTCATGATACTCAAAATACTTTGATCTGAGCTGTTGCCAGGGTTTTTCCTTCTTATTTTACTGCTAGAATGGTTAACAGATATGGTCATGTCAAATACATACTAAAAAAAAACCTGCAAAAACCTCATTGCAAGAGAGGACAAATGTGCAAAAGGGCATGATCATCACATTTGTCCACTGTTTGGGCAATGTTGCTCAAGTGGCTTCCCATTTGGGCTGGCCCTTGTCTACAATTAAGAGTTTTCTCAGGAGGGCATATGAGAGAATATCAATGGATAATATACATTGCCCCTATCATCCTCGCATGAGCAGTGGGCACCAGCTTGGCACAATTGGCGGAGATGCCAAATCCAACTGCCAAACAACCAGAACCCCTTTTAGGGACAAATATGCACCTAGGGCCACACTTGCAACAGGTAGGCAGAGTGATTGACTATGATTGCATAGTACTAATATTTGTTATAATGGGTAGGGTTCTCAGAGAAGCCAATATGAAGAAATGGAGAGTAAAATCAAGACCCCAGCACAAGTCAGAGAATATAGCTAAAAGGCTAAAGTGGACAATTGCCGATAAGGATTCAACAAGAGAGAACTTTGAAGTAGTCACCTGGAGTGTTGAGTGTACTGTAGAGAAATTCAAGGACCCGACCCCAAACAGCAATTGATATTTAGCGAGCCAGGAGAGAAATGGCTCAATGATTCTCATTAGCCAAAAGAGAAATATAAGAGAATATCCCTTAGGGTTTGGGGGTCCTTCTGGGGCAAGAATAAAGGTCGTCTGGTTCCTATTACAAAACATATCACCAAGACCATATATATCAGACGATTAAGCAGGGACTTAATTCCTATTATTCATCTTCTTTTAGATTCTGGTATTCAAGAATTTCTTATTCAGCAAGACAATTCCCCTGTTCACAAAGTATATAGTGTCCTAGATTGGCTCCAGGCCAATAATATTGATGTATTGCAACACTCCCCTTATTCCCCAGATTTGAATCCTATTGAACATGCAGTGGTCGAGTTATGAAGAGACTACACCAGTGGTACCCAAGAATTGGAGATACTCCAGGGGGAAAACAGGCTGTTAAGAAGAGGCTAGCCAAAATGCTCCCTTTCATTTGGGAATCAATTCCTGAGAGGTTTTTTGAAAAGCTATGGAAATCAATGTCAAACAGGGTGGCTGCGGTTTTAGAAGCAAAGGGAAGTTATACAATGTATTAGCTATTAGTTTGTGCCTTTCTTCTCGTTCAACTATTTATTTTATAATTATTATTTTATTCTCTACATTTGTTGATTGTTGGTTGTTGATAGTTGAAGGAAAGAGTTGATCATAGATAATTGTGATGGTTGTCCTCCTGGGTTGGAATGGCCAGCCGAACTCCTACTACCCCACTACCCCACCACCTACGACTACTGAAATTGTGCAATCGCAATTAAACATGTCTCAAAATCACGAACACTTCTGTCAAGTGGCTGTACTTTCTCCCTCAGTTTTCTCACCAGTGCATTTTGCTTAACCATTTTTGCACAGATAAACAGTTACAACCAAATACCGGGAGTTGAAGCCGAAGGGTGAATAGGATCTCCGGCCCATGACCCTTCTGTCGGTGGGGAAGTTTGCTGATCCTTTTGACTCCTCTACCTGCACGCAACTGACCAATTAAAGGTGGGGGCAGGAGGATACCGCAAAAACTTGAATAATTGGACTGTGTGCTATGTAGTCCGGCATTCCCTTCTCTGGAAAGGAGGCAAAAGACACAGCAAAAACACGGGCCCATTCCCCCCTCTGAGACAAAAGAAAAACGAAAATTTCTTGACCATACTAGGAGAGGAAAGTCCAAACATAGCACACCGTCCAATTATTCAAGTTTTTACTGTATATAAATCACAAGGAAGTGATCCTGCTAGCCTCTCATAGGGCACTAAACATATCTATTCTTTTGGCCTATGCCAGCATTTCCCCTTTTGCGCGCTCCCTTCTAACAAAAGAAGGCCAAGACCACAGTCTGATGAATTTCTGATAAATTGATCGTGAATCCGGATGCTCATATGGAGAAAAAATAATGCGTATATAAAGAGAAGGACTATTTTGCTGGCTTACACTTTGAACAAATATCACGAGAGGGACTCTTTTATACAAAAAACAACCACTACTCTTCCCGGAGTATCCCGAACAAGATCATGCCATTTCATTCTTTTGTCATGCCATCTTCTTTCCCCTCTTTTCTTCACCCCAATTCTTCATCGCAATATCAGACCATCTACCCCGCTTCTGGGACCCTCCACCAAGTACGAGACTCAGCGGTGAATCATCCGGTTTCCTTCTAGTATATTCTAACAAAAGGAGATGAGTATGCCGAGTATAGGGCATGGTGCGGTATGGAAGTCGGAGTGAGCGCCGGTGATTAACAACACACAGTTTGGAGCCGTCCGAGGGTGCTGCCAAGTGCCCTGGAAGGGACCGGACGGCTATCTGTGGTCTTCCTTGGGTGGTCAAAGTGGGGGATGGCCCCCCCTGGGCGGGATGGCGGGCCCTACAGGGAGACATAGGCTAGTTAAGGGCAGGGGGGAGGGCAGGGAGCTGTTGGAGGCGGGGGGTAATGGTCAGGGACGGCGGGGAGGGCTTGAGTGATGTCTCATGATACAATCATAATTAATTTGGAGGTGTATGAATTCACCTTGGCTGTACTAAAGGTCCAAGCTCTAGGACTATAGTCACCTACAGTCCTTCTGGTCCTTGCCTTCCCAGATGGACTCTGTCCTACCTCCCCTAAAAAGACAGACTATGAGCAGCAGTCCGTCCCATCCTCACCTGGAGAAGGAGGGACGTGATGGCAGGGAACACAGACCAAGACTTCCAATTTTCTTAGCCCCCCGGGATCGAACTCTCCCACTTTCCTTTCAGGTTTTTCCGCTTTCCCTGTGCATGATACACCAATCCAAAGCTCACCTCTTGGCCCTTTGTGAGAACAGTGGAACAACTCTGGGAACAGGATGCCAAGCAGCATATGATGAGTGTGACCGTGAAGAGGGGTTCGCCTATGTCTAAGGATCTGAGAATATTGAAGAGGGTAAAAGTCATGTCCCGAAAGCATCGGGCTATAAACTTTCATATTTTAGTCTTCTGGTTTTTCATTTCTTCCCCCCCTTTTTTTTAAAAAAAGGGAAACAGACTAGAGAAACAGACTATACTAGGGGGTGTCATTCCGCATTTATTATTAAGTCATATATGAAACGTTGTAGATACCGATAAATTATTATCTACATACTGTAGAAGGAGAAATCCCAAGCTCACTCCGCAAGTCTTTCTGCAAGGCAGAGGAATAGTGCGGATTTCAGGCAACAGGGGGGAGGACCAGCCCGTGCCCCCCCTCCTCGAATGGTTGGTGTGGTTCTCCTTCGTTTCTTTTTTTCTATTATGACCTATTCAGGTTGGCTATAGAGTGTGAGTGCCAGATTTAAGAGAAAGCTAGGCATAGAAATTTTGTAAGTGGGGAAGATAGATGCTTTCAAGGTTGTAGCATGCCAAACAAGCGCTTAGATTCTAACCTGCACTCTAATCACCCTAATCTGGAGAAAAATATAAGGAATAAATGTTTCAAAATGTTAAATGGATATACTCTAATAGAGAACAGATGCTTTCAATAGACAAGAAGATGGGCGAGATAGGTATAAAGACTAGAGTATAGACAAATGGGAAGGAAAGGAGAGGGTGAGAGGAGAGGGGTGGGGTGTCCTAGAGGATAGCGAGGGAGGGATATATAAGATGGCGGTACGGAGAGCGAGAGAGAAGACGGGAACGATGGTGGCAAGGAGTTTGTATATGGAAACTGTGGCGAAAGGTATGCATGTATGTAGAAGGAGCAGAACAAGGGTTAATACAAATATCTTCATGAGGATAACGCGAGGAGGCTGGGGCACTAGAGGGTAGAGGAGTGCAGCAATATCCTCACAATAGAGGATAAAGGCGATCAAGAGAGATATTCGAACCAGGCTTGTCTGGTATGTCGGGCTGACATTACTCCTTGCAGGCAGTAGCTTCACTAAAGTACCCCCTCATTTCGGTTTAAAGAAGCGCGCAAGGCTGCTGTTAGGCCATCGTTCCTTGGCTAGTCGGGATTGAGATCGCTCCTTCAGTAGTTTAACCACCCCATCATGGCCACTGAAAGAAGCTGTCCAGAGTGGTGTTTGGCCATCGTTGTTTACCTTATCAGGGTTGACCCCGTCCAGTGCGAGCAGTAGTCTCACCACCCCCTCATGCCCATTGCAAGAAGCTGCCCAGAGTGGTGTTTGGCCGTCGTTGCTTGCCTTATCGGGATTAATCCCTTCCTTTGCGAGCAGTAGTTTCACCACCCCCTCATGCCCATTCCAAGAAGCGGCCCGGAGTGGTGTCCGGCCATCGTTGCTTGCCTTATCGGGATTAACCCTTTCCTGTGCGAGCAGCAGTTCCACCACCCCCTCATGCCCGTTGTAAGAAGCGGCCCGGAGAGGCGTTCGGCCGTCATTGCTTGCCTTGTCAGGATTGACATCGGCACGTGCCAGCAGTTGTTTCATCACCCCCTGATGCCCATTGTAAGAAGCCGCCCAGAGAGGCGTTCGGCCATCCTTGCTTGCCTTATTAGGATTGACCTCTTTTCGTGCTAGCAGTAGTCTCGCAACACCCTCATGCCCATAGTAACAAGCTAGCTAGAATGGCGTTTTGTCATCCACGTCTGACTTGTCAGGTTTGACACCCTTTTGTGCGAGCAATAGTTTCACAACTCCTTCATTCCCCTGTTGAGCAGCCCACCTTAGTGCTGTAAAACCCATACAGTCTTTCTGATTGACATCACAGCGTTTCCTTAGTGTCAAATCTGACACCACATCATCGATCCCGAAGTAGGATGCACAGTGCAAACTGGGCCATAGGTGATAGGGAAGTGAACAAGTATGGAAACCGGCTATCTGTTGGATAAGTAAGGTAGCATAGATATGGTTTCCACCACTGCTTAATAGCTCCAGTGCCAGTGATTTTGCGCGATCTGAGAGCTCTGCTTTAGAGTGGCTTCCTCAATACAACGAACAATAGTTGAGAAAAGGCATATCTCCAAGGTTCGGAACGCCTTTCGCCGTGAGACCCCGGACTAGATTATAATTTAGATAGGTCAAGCAGATCTCCCCAAGTGTTTGGTGGGCACTAGGAAAGATACCGGGTTGGGAGAGGTATTCCTGAAGTGTGTAGTGTATCAGTCGGACTGTCGACGTCTCCTTGTCAACCACAGCAAGCCCTAAGCACGACCCTAGCACAATCTCTTGCTGTCGGATATTCTCAAAGTCTAGATCCGTCGACTGCGACTCTACCGCCAAAGCATGGCAGAGTTCTTCAATCCGTAATGGCCGCTCCGAGTGCGACACCCACATTAGTACCTCCATCCCAAGTCGCGATCGGTCTCCCTTCTGCTCCCTTATTCGCTGTAGAGTTTGGGCATACACGCAGTCGAGGCCCACACCCGTCGTTGCTACCTTTTGCACCATTTGCTTTCTGCTCGCTAATGAGGTCTCACCCAAGATTGCCTCAATATTCAAGGCAACGAGTAGAAACCTGCCCACATTACCAATTAGCTATCGAAATTTGGAATAGGAGTACTACCACTCACATTTCCGAAGTCTTTCCCAACAATATTTTCATGATTTGATTTTTCAGATCTTCTGGCATCAAGTCTGCATCTTCATCGTCCATCTTCCGACTTAAGTATCGAGAGATATCTCCTTGGTCGGCCACGATGTCGATAGCAGAGGCCCCTTTGGTAAGATGCTTATCTACTTCTGCGCGAATGTACGGCCTCCCTGTAAGAAATAGCCTCACATTTGGTGTTTCTTGAACAATTTGTTGTAACGCGCGAAGGAAGTCTAATCGATGCAGTGGAAGTACCTCGTCCACGGCGTCGACACACAGGAATACTGCCTCAAAGGATCCGAATACATTGACAAATAATTTTACCATGTCCGGCAACTGTAGGTTATCGCCATCTTCCTTCTTTGACTCGTCAAAAGCACTTTTAATTTCGCCCGGTATGCTCGGTGCTCTCGAAGCTGCCTGCCGCACTAGACTCCTTATCAGATTCACCGCTGATTGGTCCTTCTGTGCCTGGTAATCGCAATAGAGAAACACAACCGCGATATTTTGTCCCCGAGCTCGCTTCCGTAGGGTGTCTATTACTAAGGAACTAATCTTATCGCTTTTCAGCATAGTCCCTTGTTCCTCGAGAACACATCTCTACATTATATAAGTCTTACCAACCCCTTGCGCCCCGAAACACAGCAATGTAGGATTCACAGATCCTTCCTGGCCCCCGCACCAGGACTCGAACTCACTCCTCCGGAGAATCCATTCCCCAACACCCTCAAGCCGGCATCTTCTCACATCCTGATGTCTTTTTCGGGGTTCGAGTGGTGATAGCCATTCTTGGATCCGCAAAGTCTCTTCCTCTATTCCTACATTGATGGTGGTATTATAGCTGTTTGACACATTCCCAACGTTCGAGTTCGAGTCACCACAAATCGTGTTGTTGATCCGATGGTCGGTATTGCTGGTTAACGCGCGGTGCTGCCACGCGCCTTGGATACTTGATCCTGCATTCTCCGTCGGTAATGTATTCATAGCGAATGAAGTTGGTTATAGGTGAGGAGATAGTATAGCAACAGGGTATGATAGTTTATCGAAGATGTTGATGGGGCCCGTGTTGAGTTGATCAAGCAAAAGCGAGGCTCGCTCTGTTGCTCATATTTTCGCTTGTTTTGTCACATGCAAGCCCCAGCCAATCCTTTCCACTCCCAGACCGTAGATTGCCCGCCTTTACATCCCCACTGGCTGACTCCCGTTCACGAAAGCTTTACAAACTCTATGATTGTTCACTCGAGGCTCCCAGCACGATACTAGTATTGCATTGCCCAGCGCTCTTTCATCATCTTGCCCTCTCAGCGACATCTTAACGTTACCCTGTGAGCCCGTTCGGGACGCGCATTGAGGAAACCTCGCCTCTGCGAAATGCTTTGAAGGTGCCTGTGTGAACCCAAGTTGTGTGGTACAGTACTGTACAGTCCATTCCGCACCGTCACAGCAGGATACATACCGTACTGTGCTCGATAAGGTCACGAGTTTGACTGTGGACCAATTACTAGCAGTTACCTTTTTCCCTTTTCCCCGTGGCTTAGTGGGGACTAATTGTCACTACTATTGTTTTATATTGTCAAAAAAGAAACCCCCCCAAAAAAACGCCCCCGGTTTATTAGAAATAAATAAACAACTCCCTAAAATAAGGGACCTACTGTTGGGGTCAGAAAAGCTTTTGCCATTGTTACCTTGGCGCCCTGGGTCTATCCGACAATACGAGCACTGTAAGGCAAAAAAGGTACTACTTGTAGCTCCGGATCACGATAAGTTAGAATCATTCTTCCTCCTCTTGATTGTGCAATATTCGCTCCAGCTCGCTTATTAGCCAGATGGGCCCATGATGGAAGAATTACGAACTAACCTCTATTAGACCAGGGTTTACAAGCAGTGATCTTAAGGCAGCCAGTACGGCGGTAGTTTTTAGAAATCCTGGGTCAGCCTCGTAGAAGAATTGATGGCCACCAATGCCTAGCGACCCCCCGGCAACAGCCAAGCAGAACTCCGGGGTAGCTTAGGTCAAAGCCGCTAGGCTGTGAACAATTTCAATTTGGACTGCATGACCTGCAGTTGCCCAAATACTCGTACCGGTAGCCAACAGATGTGTGCGAAGAGCCTGCAGGCTTTTCAGCGCTGATCACTTATAATATGGGAATAAACCAGTCATTGGCAGATTTCGCTTGACATACATTAATGTCCTCTACAGATTGAATCAACTGATCAACAACTGCGATCTTTATATCCACACTACGCGACGATGACCCTTTGAATCCTTGTTTTAATGGCCTTTCCGCCACATCTGGTTCATTAATCTTAGCCTGGATTCTTTCTCCAGCGTCATCTTGACCAAATTTGTATCTTTTTACCACCACTACGGCAACATACGCAGGACTTAGATTGAAACACAATATAATTAAGATAAAGATACCCTCCTCGAATATGGGAGCTTTTGGTAGGCATAAAGTGAACGGAGGGGAGGATGAGCGATTGTGCATTTCGCCCTAGCCTTGATATTGTGCCTAAATAAAATTAACGGTATGATATCATATATCAACAAACAGGAAAGACTTCAGCCATGATAACAGCACGCTCCCACCAATCTCACAGTGATGAAAAGAAAGAAATAAAAGGATATAAAACATGTGCTCGTATACATAGTACCGGTAGCATACATGGTAGAAACGAATAATCCCTGCCGTATAAAAGTGCTATGGGCGTTCTCGCCTCACCTTGGACTCGCTTCGTCGTTAGTGACTGATATTGTGGGGTGATGCGGAAGGGCCCGTTGCCATCAATGGTTTGTAATGATACCCCTTTCAACCTAGGAATTCGGGTGTAACAGCGCGACGATTCTGAAACGATGCCACCCCCCCCCCCCCCCCTCCTGGCCGCCCAACCAAACCGTCTAGCAGACAGCGGTCCCCATCAAGTATTAGTAGTGTATTGTCGTCAAGGATTTTTTTTTTTTTTGTAAAGAATGTTGAAAACGATGCTGCTCGCCACACTCTCTTGTGCTTCCTTTGTTATTTAGTTAGCTTCCGGGAGTGCGCTTGTTTGTGGCTTCGGACATGCGCTGAGGATTCAGACATATGGCTCCGACTTCGGGTATAGGTTTGCTATCGAGCATTCTCTGAGGATCCGGGCATGGGTTTGGCTCTGGAGACTCGCTTTGGCTTCCGGTATTCTCTTTGGCTTCGAGTGTACGGTTAGGCTTCGGGCGTTTTGTTAGGACGTTCAGGAAAGTATTGCGAATGTAGGAATGTGCGACATGTTTTGGGATTGTGCAGCTTTCGGGAAAGCCGAGAAATAAGCGGAAGCACTGAAAGGTCAGTGTCAAGAGCTGGAGCCGGGGGGCAGGAAGGTGTTTGTTTTCCTTTCGCCAGACTTGGAGTGCTCAGAAGGAAAGGCGAGACTCATATTGATGTGACGTCTTTGATGTTGATATATACTCCTGTCTGCCCCAGTTAGTTAGTTAGAGCATCGAGCAGATAGATCATTGTTGTTGAGCGAAAGCCTGTGGTTGTTAGTGAAAATAAATATTTTCCCCACACCTGAGTGCGCGATCGCTTCCTTCCTGAGTTCCCTGGCATTTGTCTCGTCCAACATCCCATCACTCGTCGTTCAATCATATCGCCGCCGTTGAAGTTTAATAAAGAAAACCTATACAATACCAGTTTCTTTTGTCGTAGGAAAAGAACTAACATTTTACTCCACAGTTTAATAATTAAACCACTGATCTCCTGTTCGGAAAATATGTAGGCACAGAACCCGCAAAGCCGGTTTGACAGTCCCTATTATCTTGCCTGACACCATAAGAAATCGGTGCATTCCCCCACCGGCTCTTTTGGAAAGAAAAAAGCATACCGATAAATACAGCTGGGTCTGAGTTATTTTTAAAGAAAACATTTAAACTATGATGAATTGATGTGATTTTTTCTTCCCACGAAGTCTTTGTATTATTTTCTTAGCTGTAGGCGAAAAGTTTTGTTTTTGTCAGGATAAAGAATCATGGATTATATTATGTAGGGAGGGTTTGAGATTTGCTGGCATTGTGCTCGGATGCAAGGGCAGTTGGGGCCCAGTAGCACAAGCAGACTCACTCATCATAATCGTGCCAAGGTGATGGCGTCCACCACCCTCGGTCGCTAACAAACACGCAACTTGGAGTTCTCCAGAGGAGTGCCCGATAGCTCAATGCTAGTTTCCTGCTCAACGATAATTCTTTTAATAAGGATAATTCGATCCTGAATAATGAGCTTGTATAACTAGAATTTTATACATAATAATAAATTTATACAATAATAACTTCATTTTAGTGAATACATTTGTAAAATAAATTTTATACATAATAAGAAGCCTGTGGTAGCCATAATCCCATGCCTGCTGGTGACAATGAACTGGTAGTAGACTATTTTATAGAGAAGTGATTGATTCCCTCACTTCTAACTTGCACACATAACGTCACCTACTGGGAAGTGTCACACATGGCAACCATGATAACCCCAACCAAAAAATGTAACAACTCAACCAATTCTTAACCAAATTGGACCAAATCAGATGATATCAATCAAGAAATGATATGAGGGCTAGTTCATGCCTGAAAAGTAAAAAAATAATATCACCTGATAAGTAAAATCAGAAGAAAGTGCAAAAAAGTACTTAAAACTATAAGAAAGAAGAAGGCACATACTAGGGTACAGAAGCCTGCAGAACTATTTCCAAAGTGGACGTAGCCAATCTCCTCTTGATAGAACTCATATGGGAAATAATCTTTGGCAGTTAGTAAGGTCAGAACGGTACTAAAATACTCAGTCAGAGGGTTAATTTAATGGTAAGACTAGAGAAATGTTAGCAAGGCTCTTAGATGTTGAGGTGGATAGCTCAGAAGGTCAGAAGAGAAATAAAGGTATGACTCAAGGTCAGAGCACTCAGGATATCACGATCGAGCTGGATTTGTTATATTTTAGTAGCATTGGAGCTGTTGTTCTTATATTTTTAATAAATTACAATATAACAAGTTCTATTGCAGATCTCACAAGTTCTAGTTGACTATTCACTATAAATTACTTGCTTATGAACAGGTTATACATTCCTAATCTATAGAGAAAAGAAACACTCCTATAGTGGCCCATTTTACAATATTGTCTTTCAGTTTCACAATTTACTTTATTACTTGCTAATTTCAACTAAATTACATATAAGTGTATATTGCTTTAATCAAGAATGATATAGAAGTAAAGAGTATAGTAATAGAAACAGGATCAAGGTTGGTACTTGCTGTTCAAGCTTGAATATAGGATTCTTAAGGTATGATAAATCAAATAAAGTATGTATAAAGTTTGAAAAAATAGGTAAATTAGTAAGAAAACATAAATGTTTTGAAATTACATATTAGCTGAACTATTGAGAGTTATAAATTTCTACTACAATATAAATAGTAAAAGGTATAGCACTATGGAAAAGGCTTGAGTAATTAAATAGCAGATTACCTTTGGTAATCAGAGGCCTTTTGAATTATAACTTAAGTAAACCTTTCAGTTCTGAATAAGGAGCAATAAATCATCTAGAAATGAATATTTCTTTGACTAGAATAGTAAATAAGCATTACCTAACTATGCTTATATAATTCTCAGCATATAGAGCATTTCCTATTACAAAGCCTGCAATAGAACTTAGTATATTGTAATCTATTAAAAATGTAAGAATAACAGCTCAAATGCTACTAAAATATACCAAATCTAGCTCGATCATGATATCCTGAGTGCTCTGACCTTGAGTCATACCTTTATTTCTCTTCTGATCTTCTGAGCTATCCCTCTCAACAACTGAGTCCTGCTTGGATTTCTCTCGTTTCACCATTATATTGACACTCCAACTGACGATTTCAGTACATTTCTGACTTTAATAACTGCCAAAAATTATTTCCCATATGAGTTCTACCAATAGCAGATTCCCTATGTCTACTTTGGAAATAGTTCTAGATGTTTCTATGTCCTAGTATGTTCCTTCTTCTTTCTTATAGTTTTAAGTACTTTTTTCCACTTTCTTCTAATTTTAGTCAGCAGGGGATATTATCGTTTTACTTTTCAGATATAAGCTAGCTCACCTATCATTTCTCAATTGATATCATCTTGTTTTGTACAATTTCGTTAAGAATTGGTTGTGTTGTGTAATATGTTTACTTGTGCCTAATGAAAAGGCAAACGCTAGGCACACGGGAAGGCTTAGCTTTCCACTAGTGAATAAAGACCTATAGTCACCCTACCTTAGGATTCGAAGTTCAGAAGGACAAGCCGACGCCCTCCTCCCGGACCAGCATTGGGACGGCGCTACATAGGCAGAGGCAGCCGTAGTTGCGTCCCCTTACCAAAGACATGGTCATTGGAGCCCTTGTCGTAACCCAATATACATTGCGGCCGTCGGTCCGAGCGGATCCTATTCGCAGGATATATGAGGAAGGACCTTTGGCGAGGTTATGCAAGTGGTTCCAGCCAAATTGGTCGACGTCGCATAAGGTCACTGAGCACTAAAGAGGGCAGTCGCGAAAGTGGTCACCTAGTAACGGGACGTTTTTACGGACAATGGTTAAGGAACACATTCTATACTCCACGCTCCGGCGATGAAAGTTGCAGAAGTGAATGGTATTGTTGGATGAGGAAGTTTGAGAAATCAAGCATACCCGTACTCACAGACGTCAATAGTATTCTCGGATGCTGACAGAACCATACAATAACGATTTGACTAGGGAGAGGTAATGGCCATTGGTGTGATTATCGGGATAAGTCTATCTTATGCCTCGTACCTGTCGAGGGCGGAATATATCTGCAATGCAAAGAGGTTTGATAACAAAGCTGGCCCCTTTGTTTGTTCGATCATGGTGACAATTCTGCGTATGCAATGGTAAGCAAGAATTTATACCGACAAAGATGGATTGTGACCAATGGACTAATGTGTGGGAGCACCGTCAGGAAAACTCATGGTGTGGTGATTCGAACGTCAAGTGAGGAAACAGAATTGTCAGGGTCAAATGGTGTTCGTACTTGGCAAAGAAGCTGGAGTTTGTTAGCAGATACTTAGTTAGTATGAGGATTAGATGTAGCCCGCTGTAGCAATCCGACTCTGGTGGGAATTAATTGTGCAACAGGTAACGGATTACTTACTCGAGGATATGGAACTATCATTATAGTTCTCGTTGCTTTAAGTATTCGAGAGTATTCTTCTTTCCGAGATTACTTATAATCTCGTTTTCGTCTTGGACTATCTTATAGTCTTCGTATCTCACACCAATATCTTATTGGAGAGAGATGGTGAGGGAACTTCTTCGTGTCTCGATCTCTTCTCACGTGAGAGAGATGTGAGACTGTCCTTATCTTAATAAGGTCGTATTTGCTCTGACGCTTTAAGAGTTAGTTTGCTTGCATATTAGTGAGAGGTGAAGTTAAAAGTAAAGGTAAAGTTATATTGTAAGAAAGTACTTAGATGGTAGTGTGAAGAGCTCTAACTACTGTGACCGTTTTTTTTCTTTTTTTTTTCTTTTTTTTTTGAAATCATATGCATTTGTTTAAGGTACAAAGACAGCCACGCTCCGCGCCCTCTATTTTCCTCCCGCTTAAAATACTTACCGCATTCGGCCTGCATAAACCTCAGGGTTTGGTCTTTATTTCTTCACGATACATCTATTTTGGCTTTTCACTTGG
>Ga0307509_10005649_pt1 | contig 17277 bp, 15 predicted proteins | sample 10_EM_MG_FD_202245 | JGI IMG/M metagenome (GOLD analysis project Ga0307509, IMG submission 202245) | Populus trichocarpa ectomycorrhiza microbial communities from riparian zone in the Pacific Northwest, United States - 10_EM | ecosystem: Host-associated > Plants > Roots > Unclassified | place... | reverse complement strand
GGGATGTGGCGGGGCGTTGCAACGCAAGTCAGGACGCACAGGACGCATGGGACGCAGGAGATGCGTCGCTTGCGTCAGGACGCAACGCCGACGGATCAGACGCAGGGTCCGTTTTTGCTGATGTACCGGGTATACCTACTAAGGGCACAACTAGAAAACATTCTGAGAGTCCAATATTGACGACGGTTAGGCAGGTGAGCGATCCCCATCATCAGCGTCATCCCCAGGAATTTCCGTAGCTCTACTGCAGTGGCAGAACGGGGCCACTGCTGTCTGGTTGGCTGCTTTAGTTTTGCATAAGCATTTGTTGCCTGGACCAACTGGTCGACAATCCAGTCATCCCAGAAAAGAGAGAAGTAAGCAAATGGTATTAGCTCGGTTTCTTCTGGAACTCGGGAACTGGACTCATGCTCATCATACTGCATAGGTATAAATGTTTCTGGTGGAGCAGTGGTGGGGTCTGGTGGGGCAGAATTGGTATCATGGGGAGCGGCAGAGGAAGAAGGAGCTATAGCTTTCCTCCGCTTTGCAGGATTTTGGATATTAGAATGGCGCAGGGTCAGAGGTTTGCGAAGACGTTTGGCTGGAATCATGATAGACGATTTGTAGTAGATACTGTGATCAGTGGCACGGTAACCAGTCAGGTATTTGGAGTGAATTCACAGCTTCGCAAAGTTCCGTGGTTCATATTGGAGGTTATGTGACACGTGACTATCTAGCCATAAGGGGGTTAAACCTTCGGCGCTAATGCATGAGAGAGATTTTACAATGTCTCATGTAACCAGGAGATAACAGTTCTGAAGATTGGAGTGCGGGGCTCGATTATTATTATCGTGTTCTGATTCGCACTTAGGGCCCGTTTACCTAACCGTCTAGTTCTGACATTTTGGTGGGGAAACTAGACGGTGGCGTCTCAACTGACATCCTGTTCCAGTAGACGTGGCAAAACTGTTTACCTAATTTTCCACCGTCCTATATTCTAGGTGCTAGACGGTCAAAACCTGACGGAGCTCAACAGGTCCTTTTGCAACCACCGTCTATCAACACCACCCATACATCATGCACCCAATCATAAGAATAGCAACCGATCGGCTCTAATTTTTTTCGCTCAATCAGCAATCCATTCTCTCATAACCCAGGGTGAGTTTAGCAACAAAATTCCTATCTTCTGTTTTTGAGAAGGAGTTCTCGGTCAGTCCAATATCTCGATTGCCGAGCACTATTGAGAGTTGAAGCTACATGGTTGCACACCTCCTGTCAGTTAATTGAATTTTTCGCACTAAACTATACTAGACGGTATATTTAGGTAAACACACACTCATATATTCACCCTAAAAACCTCCCGCCGTCTAGCCTTCCTTAACGGTCGGCACCGTCTCCGGTTGCTAGACGGCCGTCTACAGGTAAACGGGCCCTTAATAGTTAAGAACCACCGGAATCGGGGGGGGGGGGCAAGTTTCATATGACGAAGACTTTAACCGAGTGGTTGTCCCATACTCGAGTAGAGTATTGTGCCTTATGCTTGCGGCTACACTACTCGAGTACAGCACGACACCGTGCTTTACCGTACGGAGGTACAGGGCATAGGTTTTGTAGGTTCCACAAGCGAAGTTTGCGACCCACACCCCTCGTGGAACCTACAAAACTTATGCCCTGTACCTCCGTTGTCTCCGAGGCGGGGTCATCTCGCGGCAATTCAAAAAATCCTCCAATGTGTTCATATTTCCTTGGCATAAAAATGGCTTGGGGCGATTGCTGCGGGGGGGGCTAGGTAACCCCGGTTTTCTCTAGCTTTGCGGACAGGAAAATTTTGTAAATCCCCCCATCAACCCTTCGAATTTCTTCGCCAGCTCCACAAACAACCCACATTTTGGATAGAGCATCATAGCCAGGCTTCCAACACACATTCGATACGACTTAGCGGCGGTAGTGTCATGACTGCCCGCGTGAGGCGTAGATTGCACAAGTACAAATGTGGCGACTGGATGGATGCCGAGTTTTCAGAGTACATTTCTCGGATGGACCCAGCTATCAGACATCATGGCATATGCACCACCAGGTTTGAAGGCGTGGGTGATTGGATTCTGGAAACAATGGAGCTTCGGGAGTGGAGGAGTGGGAAGGGTAGAGTTGATAAGGCTCTCTTGTTTTGTTCAGGGAATCCGGGAGTGGGCAAGACATACCTAAGGTAAGTGGCAGGATCCCTTGAAAGAAGCAAATACCACTAACCGCCAGAAATACTAGTTCCCTCGTGATCGATAGCCTATGCGAGCGAGCAAAGGAGGAAAACCTAGCTGTTGCATGGTTATACTGCGACCACAAGTCTGAGGAGCAGGCAGTCGCCAACATGATGGGAGCGATTTTGAAGCAGCTGGAAACCAGGGAGACCCTGAAGGGTATGCGCAAGGAGTATGGGAGAGGGACAGAGCTAGATGGTCTTTTGAGAACCGCGATAGCGTCGTTACGGCAGGTTTTCATCTGTATCGATGCGCTAGACGAATGCCCGCCGGAGAATCTTCCAGGGCTTCTTGAGTTGCTAGGGGGCATTGTCCATGAGTTCCCGAGGACGAGAATATTTCTCACCGGGAGGCCCCATGTCAAGGAAGTCATTCAAAGACATTTCGTCGGAGCGGTTGAGATACCCATCTGTCCTAACCCGAAGGACATCAGAAATTATCTGAGGATGAGGTTGGAGAGGGACGGCAAACCAGAGGCGATGGGCAATAATTTACGAGCGAGTATTGGAGAAATTATTGTGGAAAAGATGTCTGATAGGTGGGTAGGGGCACTCGGTGTTTCCCCTCTATTAGTGGTGTGTGGGTGTATACTTACCAGCGACCGAGTTTAGCTTCCTCCTTATTTCGCTAAGCGTGGATGCTATCCTGAGACAGGCCACAATTCCCTCGAGGAGAATGAAGCTTGAAGAGCTCGCGGGGGGGAATGGACTGAGTGCTGCCTACAAGGCAACCCTCAACCGGCTGAAGGCCCAGGGGGGAAATGAGTTAGTACTAGGGCTGAAAGCGCTGATGTGGGTGCTGTATTCGGAAAGGCCATTACGGGAGGAGGAGCTCTGTCATGCCCTGGGAGTGGAGACGGGATCAACAGATGCGGTCCCGGGGAACGTTCCCACGATACAGACGGTCCTTGCATCTTGCCTGGGCCTTCTCACTGTCGAGGCATCTTCGTCCACGGTGCGGCCTGTGCACTTCACTCTGAAGGCACATTTCTCAGGCGACCCTCCCCTATTCCATAGTCCCCACTCGACAATTGCGGAAGTTTGCTTGGCATACCTCAATTTTTGATCGGTTAGGGATCTATCGCCAACTCTGGACTCTGCTCCTTCAACAATGCCATTTCTAGAATATGCTTCTGTTTACTGGGGAGAGCACGCGAAAAGAGGGATGACTGAAAATGGCAAAGCACTTGCACTGAGGCTTCTTGATAGGTTTGATAAGCATATATCTGCTCAACTACTACTATTGTGCAATCGTCGGTATACAGGCTGGAGCTCATTACTCAGCCAGGTGGCCGGAGGACCTATAGGATTTACAGGACTTCATGAGGTAGCATTCCTCGGAATTGAAGAGATGATTGCTTCAGTAATGGAAATGAGGAAATGGGGCGTTAATGCCGCCGACTGCACGGGGAATACGCCTCTCACCTGGGCAGCCCGACGAGGCCAAGAGGAGATAGTTAATGTCCTTTTAGAGAGAAAGGAAGTTAATCCCGACCGTGCAGACAGCAAATACGGCCGAACGCCACTTTCGTGGGCGGCCGAGTATAGGTGTGAGCAGATAGCAATGATGCTTTTGGCCCGGGACGACGTCAATCCCAACCAGACAGACACCGAATATGGCAGGACGCCACTCTCGTGGGCGGCCGGGTCAGAGAGTGAGCGGATAGTAATGATGCTTTTGGCCCGAGAAGACGCCGATCCCAATAATGCAGGCAGCGAATATGGTAGGACGCCACTCTCGTGGGCGGCCGAGTACGGGCATGAGCGGATAGTAACGATGCTTTTGGACCGAGAGAACGTCAATCCCGACCAGGCAGACATCGAGTATGGTCGAACGCCGCTCATGTGGGCCAGTATGGCGGGCCGTGAGGGGGTGGTACGAATACTTTTGGAACAAGTGGGCGTCAACCCCGACTATGCACACCCCACATGCGGCGTAACGCTACTCTTGCTGGCAGCGGTGAGTGGGTACGGGGGTATTGTGAAAATGCTTTTGGAAAGAGAAGATGTGAATCCAGACCGAGCAGACACTGAATATGGCCAAACGCCGCTCTCTCGGGCGGCTGCCTGGGGCCATGAGGGGGTTGTAAAGATGCTGCTGGAACGAGAGGACGTTAATCCTAGTCGGGCAGACTCCAAAGATGGTCGCACTCCACTTTCGTGGGCTGTTAGGAACGGGCATGAAGGGGTAGTCAAAATGCTTTTGGAGCGCATCGATGTAGGACATGATGAACTTGCACGGATCCTACCTTGACGGGACAATGGTAATTTCCCACAAAGCCAATCACAGTTGCTAGGCCTCCCTCCTGGTGGTCTCGGTTTCTTTCTACCTTGCCCCAAAATCTCTTCCGTCGACCGTAAAAGCTAACGCTAGCTGCACCAATGCTTAACCAATCCTCTTGCTTCTGCTGAACCGGTGTTCTGTCATCTCCTCCCTTATTCGTCCTTTCTCTTTTCCCCTCCACATCCTTCCTCCTATGTAACTAGCTACATTCTTATTCCATAGGTACCTGCTAGGTGGGCGGTTGGTGTGGGCACGGTTTAGATGTAGATAGGTATTGGCGAGGACATTTTTCTAGCTTCTTTTAGCTATCACTATTTATCTACATTCTGATTTTTTTTTTCCTACGCATGTTTATTCCTTTGGAGTTCTGGTTAGACCGGGTCCTGTCGTCATATTATTGCATTTCATTCCAGGCATTCTGATCTTGGTTAAGTATTTGTCTTACGTTTTGTGGATTTCCCGTTATAAGCAGTGTTCCCAACGGGCCAGGTAGGCCAGGCTTTAATGAAGCCGGGCCCGGCCTATCGAAATTCTTGCGGATCTAGCCTGGCCCGAGCCTGCAGGCCTGGTTAAGCCTGAGCCTGGCCGGGCCGGGCCCGCCTATAGGCCATATAGGCTTTTTCCCGGCTGCTTGTATGGCCCCGGCCAACCCGTTCATAGCCCACCACTCCGTGTCAACCGAAAAGTTCACCGTAAATACTCGAGTATTTCCCAATTACCCAATACGATTAAAAATAAAGGAACAATTTCGCTTTATTAGAGAAAAAAATACTAAGAGAACCTAGAGATAGTGAATTAATTAATGAGCTGGTAGTTTATCTCCTCCCGGTAATTTCCCACACCGCTATCCAGTGATCAACAACCGGCCCCTTTTCTCCTAATATCCTGACATTCGTGAGCACAGCTACTATTGCTTATAATACCACTGAAATCATGAGGCCCCGGCTGATTTTTTGCCCCTATGCTATAGCAGTTGTGTTCGCAAACGTCGGGGCGTTACGAGTGTAGGCTGCCGTATCATACCCCAACACTAGTTCCGCCAGAGATCATGTCGGAATGCCCCAAATCGCGAAGAATAAACCCTAACCCTAATCTATGGGGTACCTTTTTAGAGTCCTTTTACCTACCGACGGCCGTCTAGCACCTCGAGACGGTCGGAGGAGTGCGGGCCAGTAGATGGTGTTTACCTATCATACAGTAGCGCTCTGTCTAGAGTATGGTGGGATTTCTATGCACACATCCGACCGTCTTATGACAAGAATTTAGAACGATTGAAAATTAGGTAAACACCTTTGTACCGTCTATCAGAAAATGATGTCAGTTGACACGCCACAATCTGGTTTTATCACCAAAATTCTAGAACTAGACAGCTAGGTAAATGGGCCCTGAATACCGCAAATATATCCGCTAGTACAATAAAAGCCGGAGTGTGACAGAGGCTAGCTCGGCTAGATTCGCTAAATTTATGAGGTCGTGAGTTGGATCACTTTTGTGGGAGTAGTTGGCCGATAATAATATGCGCAGGCTGATAACCTATACAAATATTGCAGTACCGTAAAAACTGGAATAATTGGCCCTCACGCTAGTATGTTGACTTAAGGTATGTCTCGCCAAGGTTCATACATTTGTTTAAAATTTTCCTCTTTCTACTTCGCCACTCCAATCACTGCAGTCATATCAAGAGCTAGCGCTCAGACTCGGAGAAGTGAGCCCTAGTTTTCAGTGTTGAAACACCAATTTCCTTTAAAATAGGGACTTTCCGTGCGCCCAACCTTATATCAACATACTAGCGTGAGGGCCAATTATTCCAGTTTTTACGGTATAATAGGGCAAAAACTTGAATAATGCGGCAAACTTTCAGGGCTTTTAAGATCCAGTGTATAGTACTGTGCTATGCCCTACCCCCACACCATAATATAATGACTGAAATAATTCCCAGATAATGTGACCGTAATCAGCATGCGGATGTAGTCTTCATAGGCCCCGTTCTTGTAGCACGGGGCTGTGGGGTGGGGTTGGGCCGTCTCCATCAATCTTGATATGATACTAATTAGCGGGAGCAGATACAGTGCTGCACACAAGCGCGTCGATAGCCAATAAGTAAACAATTACGGAATAGTATTCGGGCGTAGATTATTGATTCAGACAGTTGGACAAATAAAATCCATGATTGCGGGATAAATATCGATGTCATTGCATCCGAATCTTTATCTCGCGCGTAACTTTAGATACAGCACAATGTAATGTCAAAGAGGGAAATGGGGGTAGCGAGGAAGTAGCCGACAGACTAGAAGAATTCACTTGGAACTTTTGACACTTTTGAGGAAGGATATGGAACATAAGTTTTTACTGCCTATACTTCTTTCATTCGCTCGGTCTCACTCCCTCCTTCATCTAACTAAGGGATCAAAATAACTCTAGAAACAGATGCACAAGCAAAAAAACAAATACCATATGCTGATCCTACTTAGATCACCACACCCATCTCTCTGCTTCCCGCATGCCCCTGTTCCTTCGTACACTTCCGTTATAACAAAGAAAAGACATACTGGAGTGGGAAAAATCTATTGTTAAACATTCTCCCCTATCGATTCCATCCGCATGTCTCCTAAACTCTCCTTCCCACTCCCGTAAGAAAGCCAAGCACATCCGTTCAACATTTAACCTCTTTTCCTATTTGGGCTACCCTAGGTAGTAGAATTTCCTCCGAGATGAAATCGATTATTTGGTGCAAATTTGATGGTCGAACTCATCCAAGCCTCAACTGCCTTGAGGTTTCCTTGGCATGGAAATTATTGGACTAGCTACCGCCTGAGAAGCCACACAACCCGGTGGTTCTTGCGCTTTGCCGATAGGAATTTTTTTAAATTCCCCCATTCACCCTACCTATCGCTTTTTCATACCATTTCTACACTCAACCAACGTTTGGATAGATCATGGCCCTGATTGTGTGTACATAGATAATCGATTAAATTCAGCGATAACAAGTGCTAGCTGTGCAAATATAATGGGGGGTTGCAGCAAGACCGTTCACAGATCCGACGGGGGGGCACAGATTCTGTGCCGATTGCATCCACAAGAGCCGGACAATAGATTATTGTGGGGTGTGCACCAGCCGATTTGATGTTGCTGGGAGTTGGGGGATAAACGAGTTTCAGGGGTGGAAGGGCGTTGGGACCGAGACTGTACCCGAGCACCTGTAAAATCACGGCCTTATCATCGCCCGGCTGGCCTTGCTCCGACAATGTTGGGGTGAGCCCGGTGTTTTTGAATATCGCTTTAGTCCTAGCCCACAGGGGAATGAACAAAATGGTGAAGCTGGCCATGGTTGAAATATTTTGCTGCAAGGTTGGGGACTTTTTGATTTGTGGGAGGGTCTGGTTGGGAATCTGAAAATGTCGCTCGCCCATCGGGCTGTGAATGATGGTAAAACAAATCCCAACGGATAATCCTGATCTACTCGAGTCCTTGATGTGCCACGAATCTAAAGAGACCAAGCCAACAATATTAGCGAGGATTTCTACACATTGCCGCTCAAAACAAGGGAACATGGCGAGTAAATATACAAAGGAGCAGTACACGGGCCACGGTGACGGGGAACTGGCCATGAGCAACAGGGAGGGGGGCGCGTGCCCTTGGGATGTCTCGCCTGTTGACTACTCATACGGCTTCGTAGATTGTGGTGGGGGGCTTGATTACCGTAATTATGTTGTATCTACGGTGGTCATAATTATGCGACTGAGGGTAGGTAGTTAGCGTTGTAACTGATGTACCCTTACTCAACTTAGCTAGTTCATCACCGCCACAACTCTCACTACATTAATAGTCTAGGCTATTGATGTCCGATTTCTTCTGCCAGGAGCATAAGAGGAAAAACACTGGTTAGTGGTGCGCCACTTATTTATTTATATCGATTCTATTATTATTTTTATATCTACTCGAGTAGATGGGGTGCATCTGTGATGTCTGCACTAATTGGGAGATGGTTGTGAACACAACTGGTATCGCATGCCGCCAGAATTGGGTTTTCTGCACCGATCCCAGCATCATGCAACAGTAGTCGTGTTCGGAAGCGGGATTCCATTGCGAGTAAGATGATTTGCCAGAACTGCGGTTTCACCCATCGCGATCGGGAGTGGTGATCGAAAAGTATCCCTGAGCGAATAGCCTCGATCTACTTGAGACGCAGCCGAAAGAAGGACAGTCTCTCGGGACTAGCTATGTAGACCAAGGGCTCAAGATATTACCCGAGGAAATAAGTGAACATGTAGACTACGCGTGTGAGAGAATACGTAATTCGCGGTTACATGGAGTTCACAGGTGTGAGCATCTAAGGTAATCTCTCTCTTGAAGTGGCTCATCTACTTATCACAGTGCTGACGATTGGAGTGTGAGGCTTGATTATCATAATCGTGTTATTCTAATTCGCACTTGGTGATTAAGAGCCACCGGAATGGGGGTGTTGTATGTTTCATATCACGAACACTCTAGTCGAGTGGTTGTCCCATAGAGTACTGTTACGGTTGAAATTTAGCTTTCTTAACTTGCAGTTTTCTTGTTTAACTACAAATAACTTAGACTAAATACATAGCAGGTGGTGATCTTGGCTCGGAGGGATGTCACGTTTCTGCAGGGGTGGCTGTTGCCTCGGCTTGGAGGACAGGGGGCTCTGTGTAGGGTAGGTTCTTTGTCTTCTATCATGCTTTTTCCCCCCCTCCACCGCGACGAAGGCAGCGGCAACGAGGATCGTGAGGAAGGAACACAGCACAACGGAGGAACCGTTTTGACTGTGGTTTGAGGAAGGAAAATTGGGCCTGTACCTAGTTAGTCGGATAACCCGTGAGGTTGGGCTATCTTGCGGTGGGAATTTCTGTCTTTTGTGCGGTTCTCTGAATTGGTTTTGCGAAGTAGTTTAGTGAGCTTGAATTGATCGTGACTTGTGTAGTTTTCTTTTCTACTTGGGGTTTCTTGAAAGTGGCAGTGGTTTGCCCGTACTTCTCCCGTTCCGCAGAGTAGATACTATTGCCCAAATATTTTGTTTCCAGTACAGTGCCTTATGCTTGCGGCTACAGCACAGGGCGACAATGTGCTTTACCGGAGTCTCTGAGGCGGGGTCCAGCAATTAATAGAAACCCCCAATGTGTTCATATTTCCTTGGCGTAAAAATGACTAGGGGGGCGGTTGTCACAAAAGAAACTGGATATCCCTGCCTTTATCTAGCCTTGTCCATAGGAAAACTTTGTAAACTCCCCCATCAACTTTTTGAATTTCTTTACCATTTCTACAAACAACCGAGATTTCGGATTAATCATCATAACACAGGCTCCCAACGCATACTCGATACGATTCAGCGGCGGTGGTGTCATGAAAAACTACATAAGACGCAGATTGTTCGAGCACAAATATGTCGCCCGGCCTGGGGCCCTGTTAGTAGCGAGCACCCCCGGGAGAGGCCCAGATATCAGACATCCTGGCATAAGCACCAGCGGATTTGGGGGCGAGCGCGACCAGGTGGTTACCTACGTTCGAGAGGACATCTCTCAGAAAGACCCAGCTGTCAAACATGGTGGCATAAGCTGTACCAGATTTGAAGGCGTGGGTGATTGGATTTTGAAAAAAAGCGAGTTTCAAGAGTGGAGGGGCGGTGAGGGTGGAGCCGATAAGGCTGTTTTGTTTTGTTCCGGGAATCCGGGAGTGGGCAAGACTTATCTGAGGTAAGTGGCAGGATTCTTTCCAAGAAGCAAATATCACAAACTGCCAGAAATACTAGTTCCCTCGTGATCGACAGCATACGCGATCGGGCAAGTTCGGAAGATCTAGCGGTTGGATGGTTGTACTGCGACCACGAGTCTAAGAATCAGCAGACAGTTACCGACATGATTGGAGCGATTTTGAGGTCACTGCTAACCAGCAGGGGCCAGAGGGATATACTAGATCCGGAGAGTCCAAAGCCACGACTTCAGGACCTGATGCGACGTTTGAGAAACTGGATTGTGTTACGCCGAGCTTTCATCTGTATAGATGCGCTGGACGAATGCCCGCCTCAGAATCTTCCGGAGCTTCTCGAGTCGCTAAGAGACATTGTTAGGGAGTTCCCGAGGACGAGAATATTCCTCACCGGGAGGTCCCATGTCAAGGAAGTCATTCAAAGACATTTTGCCGGAGCGGTTGAGATACCCATCTGTCCTGATACAGATGACATTAGAAATTATCTATTGAAGAGGTTGGTGAGGGACGACAAACCAAGGGCGATGGATAGTAATTTACAGGCGGACATTGAGGAAATTATTATGGACAAAATGTCCGATAGGTGGGTAGGAGCATTTAGCGTTCCCTTCTATTAGCGGTGTATAGGTGTATACTGACTAGCGACTGGGTCTAGCTTCCTCCTTGTTTCGCTGAGCGTCGATGCTATCCTGGGGCAGTCCACAGTTGGTCGCAGGAGAAGGAAACTTGAAGAGCTAGCGGAGGGTAATGGGCTGAGTGCTGCTTACACGGCAACCCTAACCCGGCTGAAGGCCCAGAAGGGAAATAAGTTACTATTAGGGCTGAAAGCGTTGATGTGGGTGCTGTATTCGGAAAGGCCATTACGGGTCGAGGAGCTCTGTTATGCCTTGGGAGTGAAGAAAGGTTCCACGAACCTGGGCTTAGGAAACGTTCCTAGGATACGGACACTCCTTGCCGCTTCCCTTGGACTTCTCACAGTCGAGGCGTCTTCGTCCACAGTCCGACTAGTGCACTTTACCCTGAAGGAACATCTCTTAAGCGATCCTACTCTATCGCATAGTCCCCACTCGACAATTGCTAATGTTTGCTTGACATATCTTAACTTTGGATCTGTCAAGAACCTTTCGCCAACTCTGGACTCGGCACCCTTAAGAATGCCACTTCTAGAATATGCTTCTGTTTACTGGGGAGAGCACGCAAAAAGAGGGATGTCGGAATATGCCAAAATACTCGCACTGAGCCTTCTCGATAGATTTGATAAGCATATATCTGCTCAACTACTGTTGTTGTTCAATCGTCGATATACAGTCTGGAGCGCATCACTTAGCCAGGTGGCCGGAGGACCTATAGGATTTACAGGACTGCATGGCGTAGCATTTCTCGGAATCACAGAGATGGTTGCTCCTGTATTGGAAATGCGGGAATGGGAAGTTAATGCTGCCGACTGTATGGGGAATACGGCTCTCATCTGGGCGGCCCGGCGAGGGCAAGAGGAGATAGTGAATGTGCTTTTAGAGCGAAAAGACGTCAATCCCGACCATACAGATCGCCAATATGGCCGAACCCCGCTCACGTGGGCCATTATGGCGGGGTGTGAGGGGGTAGTAAAGGTGCTTTTGGCCCGAAAGGACGTCAATCCCAATCTGACAGACACCGAATCTGGCAGGACTCCACTCTCATGGGCAGCCGAGTACGGGCATGAGCGGGTAGTCAGGATGCTTTTGAACCGAGGGGACGTCAGTCCCGACCAGGCAGACACCGAATACGGTCGAACGCCACTCATGTGGGCCATTATCGCAGGGCGTGGGGGGGTGGTAAAAATACTTTTAGAACAAGACGACGTCAATCCCGACTATGCACACCCCGAGTGCGGCGTAACACCACTTTTGCTAGCGGCGGTGAGTGGGTGTGGGGGTATTGTGAAAATGCTTTTGGAACGAGAGGAGGTGAATCCAGACCGCGCAGACACTGAATATGGCCAAACGCCGCTCTCTCGGGCGGCTGCCTGGGGGCATGAGGGGGTCGTAAAGATGCTTTTGGAACGAGAGGACGTTGACCCCAGCCGGGCGGACACCAAGGATGGTCGCACGCCACTCGCGTGGGCTGCGAGAAATGGGCATGAAGGGGTAGTTGAGATGCTTTTGGACCGGAACCATGGAAGACACGATCGAATTGCACGGATGCTACTTTAGCGGGGGGGTACTAATTTCCGACCAAGCCAGTCGTGTCTACCGGGCCTCCCTCCCATCCTGATGGCCTCGAACTCTTTCTCCCTTGCATCTAGATCTCTTCCATCGGGAAAGCTGAGGACAGCTCTAAAAAAAACCTCACCAATACTCACGTTTGCGCTGGACAGGTGTTCTGCCATTCCCTCCCTTATCCATCTCTACCTTCCCCCTCCGCATCCTTCCTTTTCTATTACTAGATACCTTCTTATTTCATAGGTACTTGCTAAATAGGCGGTTGGTCCGAGCAAGATTCAGATGTAAATAGGCATTAGCGGGGGCATTTTTCCAGTTTCTTTTGGCTATCGCTGTTTATCTATGGTGCATTCCGATTTTTTCCCCCCGTGCGTTTACCCCTTCGGAGTTCTGGTCTGGCTGGGCCATCTCGTTATTTTCTTGCTCTACATCCCTGGTATTCCGTTCTTGGTCAAGTATTTGTCTTACATTTTGCGGAGAGGCACATAGTGTAGTTCCGCCTATTACAAGCAATTTAGTTGGAATTGATAGATGGTAAGCTTGAAGAAGCCCGCCCTAGGTGCACTACCTTACTCCAACACCCGTTCTGCCAGACATCACCCTTTTAATCCCTGCAAATATTTTGGCTGGTATGATATCATATAATAAAAGCCGCAGGGCGAGAGCGGCTAGCAGGGCTAGATTCGCTAAATGTATGAGGTCGTGAGTTTGCTTACCTTAGTGAGGGTATTCGTCGGATACCAGGCTATTGGCGTGTGGGATGGCAAATAGTTAAACCTTTCCCCCCCCCCACCCCTGAGACAACGCTTGTGTCTTCGAGCGATACTCCGAAATGCTTTGCCTAATTGGCAATGGATTGTTCCAACCCGCCATTAAATCCGACCAGAATGCGCAAGTTATGAGTTGGCTCCCTCCACTATCGTACTCGAGAAGCTCCATCAAGCAGTGCGCAATGACTGATTCGACGATGGTGGGCATTGTGGTTTGGAAAAGAGGGGGTTTCCATAGTGGTAAGGATTGAGCAGGTTGAATTCTGCCGGGGAGCCTCTCCTTGGTTAGTTCTGCTGTGACACCAGCTTAAGGCAAGGGTGATTGATGGGGTACTTTAGCAGAAGTGTAACCAATTCGGGACTCGCTCAAAAACTCTGCTTTTGTAGGCATTGTCCGTTAACATGATTAACCGTACATAAACGATCCATTGCAACGCAATTCTCCTTGCCACCCCGCATTTTCAGCACCCACCTAAAGATATTCCTCTTGATTGAATATTAATTCCTACTATTTATTGTACTATGTATTTTCATTTTATGTCTTTTCTTTGATTTTCATCATAGTGGGGTTGGTGGGGGAGTGCTGTTCTTATAGCCGGAGTTTTTCTTGTTTGTTGATGTACGAGGCTGGCGACAAAAATGATGAGCAGAATGACATGTAACAACCGAAACCATGCTACTTCACGCTTTCCATTCAACATATTCTAGGGGCGCAAAAAAATTCAAAATTTGATATCCTGGTCCAGAATTCTTTCAAATATCTCTCCAAGGAATTACAGATTATTAAAGAATTATTGGACACTTTGGTATGCAATATTGTAGAGATGAAGTCAAAAACAGCGCCAAGCCTTGCCCACTCCCATACAAAATTGTCAGAAATCAGGCCAAGACCCATGTACCAACTATTACTCTCTTAACAATTCCTCAACCAGTCTAGATACAGACTTTTAAAGGGTTGGAAAGTAAAATCTAGAGAATTACTGTGCAAATAGGCAAAGATTGAGCCCAAATTGCTTGACTAAATCAGTGGGAAGGTTGTGAATATAGCTATTCTCAGTGGAATACCGTTCGCTGCTCATCATTTTTGTCGCCAGCCTCGTACCTCGTACAGTTAATTTTGCCAAAGCACAATAGCTTGGCGCGCACGTTTTACATTTAAGCCATAGTATGAGCAACCAATGCTAGTTGGGCACAGCCACTCGAATATGGTTTCAACGGGAGCTAATTGTGCACTCTCTTATTGAGAATAGCTTTTCAAAGTTTGTATGTATCAAGACTAGGGCAGTTATAGATATTGAGTTATTGGAAGGTTATCTTAGATTGGGATTGGCTACGAGTGATGACTTAGTAATGCTTGCTATTGTTTATTAGTTTTGAAAGGGAGTTGTTTGAGGCTGTTTTTATATACAAAATTGAGTTTTCTGAGCTATAGTTCGTGGCGGTTGCCCTGATTTTTCTGTACTTTATTAGCGAACTGAAGTACCTAACAAAAAACAACGATAGAAGAAGGAAAAGAAAAAGGAAAGGTACCATGATTACTCATAACTTATCCTGGGTTGCGCCCCGAATCATGGGTATCACGTGACGGGCGCCTCACGAGATGGTCAGATGTTTGTGGGGAGAGGGAATGCCAATTTTTGGCTACATTCCATAGCAGACCATTTTCAAAAATACTTAGATATTGCAAGTACAGTAGAGTGAGTAGCGAACACCAAGGCGATCACACATTCTCTTCCGGGCTTCGCTCCACTCCTGTCGGCGGTGTTTCTTCAATATAAGGTGAAGTATTGCACGTTAGCATAAATAACCGGACATCAGCATGCAACGGCTCGCCCTTCTTTGCCAACACCCAACTCTGCAAGTGACTACCGGAGCCACAACCAAGTAGCTATGAAAAAAAAAAAATTCTAATTGATACTTTCTGTGTCATTCATCCGTTTTATTGATATTTTGTTGTTGTAAAGGTATGGTGGATCTGTGAGAGGGCGGGGTTGCAGTGATAGGAGGTGGAACGATCACCAAATGTTTGGTTACCTTTGCAAAGGTATGATACAATACAAACTTTTATTTTTATCTTAACAAGCTCATCTCGCTCATTTCATTTCACTTTTTCCCTGATTCCCTACCCCGGCCCTTCCCCTAAACCCACAATGGCTTGGGGCTGTTTTTTCATACTTCCATACTCATAGTTTACTAGTACCTGTCTACCGCTGATACAGATTGTAATACTATACCGAAAGGTCTGTTTGAAGAGGCCTTCTTGGCCCTTATTAACCTATGATATACTACGGACAGGCTTGTGTATGGCGGCATTTACAAAACTTGGATTCCCAAGAATAATGCTGTGATAGCGATGCTCGCTGCTGGAGCTACGGGCGCATAGGATGCATCAAGGCCGTCTAGGAAAGGTTGCCCGAATGAACGAAGGGATTGGTTTAAGCGAGATCGTTGACTTCTAATGTGGCGACTGTACGGAGGTACGGGGCATAAGTTTTGTAGGTTACACAGTGGGTCAGAGTGGCAGACCACGCTTGTGGAACTTACAAAACTTATTCCCTGTGAAAGTGCCATGGGTGGTGTTTTCGTACAAGTACTCGGGGGGTGCCATAAGTCGGGCGACACCCATATAAAGTAACTAGGGTTTTTACCCATACAAACGCGGTTTGCACCAATTTTTTTGTATGAGGAAAAAAGTCGGGCGACACCCAGAACAGGCAATAAACTAAGACTTTTTGTGGCACCGCGCCCGACTTACCCTTGTACCCGAGTACAGTCGCACCCCGCTATAATGGACCCCTTTATTGTGGAAAAACCGCTGTTACGAACAAATCACTTGGGAGTTTGATTTCCCAATACAAGTTTCCCCGCTATAATGGATTCTAGCCGGTAACGAATCCGAATTCAATTTTCTGATGTCCACCCCCTGCCTTCATACAAATTTAATCTGCTATAATGGATTTCCGATGAATTCTTGATGACTAAAGCAGGTGATTGCATGATCATATTGTGAAGGATAGAGATTTAGGTCTTAGGAGCCATAAGGGCCCGGGTGGAGATGGTGGTTTCTCTATCATAGATAGCATTTCCGGCAACATCTTCTTCCTCTTCGCCAATTTCACTTCCTCCATCCCTGCTTTCAATCCTGCTGATACCCAGCCCTCCACAACCATGCCCTTTGTCTACCCCGCCCCTGATTCCCTTTATGGCATTCTCCTTTTCCTTTCTCTTTGCCACACCCTGTACGAAAAGATTAGAATCTCATGATAGTAAAGTATTGATCAACACTAGATAATTTGAAGGTGTCATTATTTTAATGCATACATCCTTCAGAAAACCCCTTCCCTTTGCTTATTCATCATTATCATCACGGATTTCACAAATACCTATACTGAATATCCGCTATACTGAACAAAAATGGCCTGATACTTGGCGTTCGTTATAGCGGGGTGCGACTGTACATGTGTACTTGAGTACAGTACTTGTACAAGGCAGGGATCATTCGGGTGGTAAGCCGCCCCTGTCTTGTGCGGAAACAAATTTTTTTTTTTTTTTTTAATAAATGTATTTGCTCTTCGGGTTTTCTGTGGCCTCATCAGGCTCGTCTACCCTACCACTACTACATCTCACTACATACACAAATTCGTCTTCCCATCAACCACCCAACAAACACAAAATATTAAACACCAAACACTTTCCTCCCGAGCGGTGTAAAGGCAGCAGACATACATCAAACCGCACACCCGGCCGTCGACCCTACATCAGCAAAAACGGACCCTGCGTCTGATCCTTCGGCGTTGCGTCCTGACGCAAGCGACGCATCTCCTTCGTCCCATGCGTCCTGTGCGTCCTGACTTGCATTGCAACGCCCCGCCACATCCCACGCTTCCAGATGCTACCTGGCAACATGCCTTGCGTCCTGACGCAACCTGGCCCTCTCCCTACGTCTGGACTACCCCAGACTCTTTCTCTCATCTCTTCTTTCTCCTGATGCGGCGATAGCTCCTCATCACCTCTTCTCCGCGTCCTGACCCACCCCTCATCCCCGCTCGTGTAATCACA
>Ga0307509_10005648_pt1 | contig 17277 bp, 14 predicted proteins | sample 10_EM_MG_FD_202245 | JGI IMG/M metagenome (GOLD analysis project Ga0307509, IMG submission 202245) | Populus trichocarpa ectomycorrhiza microbial communities from riparian zone in the Pacific Northwest, United States - 10_EM | ecosystem: Host-associated > Plants > Roots > Unclassified | place... | reverse complement strand
CACGCAAGTGCGAGTCATGTGAGAACTATGAGTCAACTGACTGCATAGCGTGAAACATAAACATACCTTACGACTAATAACTATTAGTCATGTGAAATCTGCCTTGCTTAGTCACGATTTGTGACAGTGTGAGTCATGTGAGAACTATGAGTCAACTGACTGCATAGCGTGAAACATAAACATACCTTACGACTAATAACTATTAGTCATGTGAAATCTGCCTTGCTTAGTCACGATTTGTGACAAAGTCGCATCTTCTTCAGCTAATATTGATAACTGCGGACCTGGCTGGGGAGGAATAGAATTATTTTGCTGAAAGACAGGAATGTTCGCTGGAACAGAGGAAGATTGATTTTCTGATTCAGTAGTTTGGCGAATCTTTTTGGAATATCCCCCTTGGGATCCAATAGTACGTAAACGCTTTTGCTTCTTCTTCAAAGGAGGCATTTTTGTATCGATAGTTTATTGTAGTCGAGATTGGTGGTTATTGTCATACTCATTGCACCTATTAATTCTTTATTATTATTATTATTATACCTTAGTCATCCAGTCTTCACAGTATTTCACAGTCTGCTACTCAGTATATTCTATCACATGTTTCACTTTCACCAAAAATTTCATTTTTTAATTTGGAACTACTTTTGCAGAAAAGACTTAATCTTTTTTTAAGTAGCATACAGCTCTTGTCCTTCTGAATACCTTTCTCTCTATGCTACTCTTTTTTTTTTTTTCTTTTTTTGATCAACTAGACCCAGATCGGATTTGGCCTGTTTTGAGGACCCACTTTGTATCGCATTGCACTATACACTTCTCCTGCGGAGTCCTCTTCCTTGTCTCTTCCAACTCCCCTTATTTCCTCCACTCTGTGTTCCTCCGCCCAGCCCCAATTAATTCCTGCTTCTTCCTCTGCCTCATCCACCTCTTCCCAATCTCCGCCCACCTCTTCCCCATTTTCTGCGACTCCTTCCTCCTGCCCCACTTCCCCACCCCCCCCTCTCTCGCTTCTCTGCCCTCTACCGGCCTGGCCATTGCATTCAGTAGGCCTTCTACTGTACTGCTGGCTTCTGCACCCTTCTGACCGGAATCGTAGAGTGCTGGTGGTCGTACGATCAGCCGATCACCGAGAATTCTCTCTAATCGAAAGAAATACGGACATCGTGAGAGGAGCTTATCTATCACTAACTAGTTTATATTCTTCTTACTTTTTCTCATCCTTTTTCTTCCTCCTCTTTTGCTTATTTTTATTTTTTTCATTTTTATTTCTTTCTCCTTTATAAATCTTTTATTTTTTTCTTCTTTGATTATATTTTTTCCTCTATCTTTGTCTTGTTTTTTTTCCGTCTTTTTCTTTTCTTTTTTCTTTCTATCATTGATCGTAAATATTGTAATTATATTTTAAAATACACACCTCTTAAAAACCTTCTCCCAGTATTCAAGTCCCATTCGCCAAGTCCCCATCCTGATTGATTGTTGAGTTTTGCCGCCGCTCTGTATGATTGCCTAAGATTATCATACTTGTAACCGACTTTAACAACAGGCAACGAATGAATTCGGGCAGCAATTTCTGTGATAATTGCCTTCTTGGAGATTCCGGATCCTTTTTTGGTTTTCTGTAGATTCTGTGGCTCTTCAAGCCATTGGATAAGCTGTTCCTGCTCAGTTTGTGTCTACACTGAGTGCTGCGTATGGTTTCTCGCCATTTCAATGGTGTTGTTTGTACTCATGATCATTATGACAGAGTGTGTTGTTTTGATCGCAATACCGCTGGCAGGATAAAAACAAGATTTTCTGTCATATCACATATGACGTTTACCCACTTTGCTCATTCACATTTCCTGTAGCCTCAAATCTGTCACCCCAAATGTCTGCATACAATTGGCTACTCTCAATATGTACACTAATGCATCACTCCATGCAGATCATTTTACATTAATCTCGCCTTTTAACTTTGAAAACCCCTACTGTTTCACTTGTTCGTGAAACTTGTCTCGTAACATACCCACCATATTCTTTGAACACGACTGTATTCAAGTAGATATAGAGGATTTTAATATACTAAGTGGCGCCATAAATATTTTTAGCTTTCTCGGACAGTAAGTTCGAGCATATACCAAATACAGTTTGGTTTTCTAGCAGAATAATATTCATCCCATGGGTGTAAGATCGATCCTTGGCCGAACGGAGAGTCCTGGCAGTTTTCTGGGTCTTGGTGCTTTGGAGCCACCATATGAGTAGTCTACGAGTTAGCAAACTTGAAATTGGGATTAAGAAAGAGCTCCATAATTCACACTTTCTTAATTCCCACTATTCTTTTTTTAAAAAATGGAAATAAAAAAAATCTACATTCGTATACCGCCGGGTCGGAGAAGCTATGGGGGCAGCCAACCAAAACCCCAACCCCACCCCTGTTGCAAAGAAACATTTTAGCCAAGCATGATGCTCTCGATCTGACTTAGCTCAACCTGCAACTTAGCTGCTCTACAGGTAGGTACTGAAAAGATGACTTCAACCCAAGAGAGAATTCGTGTAGATAGGGAAATATTCACCTATCGGAGATGAACGGAAAAAGGTAAAGGAAAAGAAAGCGAGTATGAGTGGAAAACCACAAACCAAGAAGTGGGCAAATCGCCGCTCGCACCTCATGTAGTGTAAATAGTCTCGTCGATAAAAGGGAAAAGAAACACAAGATAAAAGTCACCAGTGATCGATGAATACCTCTAAACAGTGGAGTCGTCTATCTATGTCCCTGTTCTGTACTCGAGTATAGTACAGTGGAACCTCCAAAACTTCCCGCCTCCCAAACTTCCAATGCTCCGTTAATTCCAGTGTTTGCGGATCCCCCATATTTGACGTATGGAAAATCCCTCTGAAAGTTCCAAGTCTCTTATAGTTACCAATTCCAACATATTCTAAGGCTCTTAATTCCGGAAAACCCATGTCAGGGAAAATTTAGTGTGAAAATTTAGTACGGCTCAGGGTATTTGAACGGGCATGGAGAGTGCAAAGACTCCGGGAGTCCAGGATTCAAAGCAGTATTTTTTCATATTTTTCTGTTGACAATAGCCTATAGTTAGTGCGACTCAGAGTCTTACTGCTATTTCTCTGAATTTATACTCTCTACTCAATTCTTCATACTGGGTCGCAAGTAACATTTATTTTCATCTTCGCCATCATGATATGTCTCTCGCTTTGACCAGTTTCCTGTGGCCGATGTGCCAAGACCCCCCCCTCTTTCCATCCTCCCCTTATTTCCAGCCTCATGCTGCTCCCTACCTGCTGGAATTATCGGAGGTTTCACTGTACATGTAAAAGTCCTCACCGCCGTTGCCACATCATTGGCCGCTTATAAGCCCACTTCCGCCACTTATTAGTCATCCTCAACTCCCTGCAACGAGTGCTACCTCTCCTCTCTATCTAACTAGTCTCTCTCTCGTAGTTCCATAATCTAAAATACAAGAAATATTAGCTAAAATTGTATCGCTCATTTTCCCGCCTCACAGTACTTGAGCACAGTACAGATACCGTTCATGTCTTTTTTTTTTTGCGTGCTTCTGCCAAAAAGAAATTGAACCCTTGTAGAAAGTGAACCCGCACGAAAAAAGTGACGTTATTCCAACATTTAGTCATGTCAACCGGAACCAGAAATATCTTCTATTGTATAATATAATATATCTTGCTAGGAGATATACCCTTATCGGACATCTGGCTTGGGGGGGTGCGGAAGCTAGGCACTTGATATTGATTTGTTGCTTTTACATCCTAAGCTGCTAGTCAGAGGGTGTTGATTTCTGGTTTTGTTGATAGACAATGCTATTGGCATTAGATATCGGGTATTCAGTTCTACGATGTTGCTTTTATATTAGATTTTATTAGGGATTCAGAAGTCTGCACTGCGAGCAAAGACTCCGACAATTGGTAGCATCTGGGAATCCAACTGTTTGACTCTCCCTTCCGCGTTTTCCCCTTTCCTTTAGGCGGATGTGTCCAGCGCATTTCCAAAGGCTAAGTACATCCCAAAAACTATCCGAACAACGAAGCAATAGCGCGAGTACGCCAAGCAGCACCACGCAACTTCCAACACAAGCATACCCAATACTTTGATTGTTGGTCATTACTCTATTGTCAATTCCGGCAATGTTTTCCCTATTACGGAGGTTAAATCAGGTAACGGTCAAACGGTCAAACGGTCAAACTAAACTAGGGCTAAGCTATAGGGTAGGTATAATCGGAAACTTGATTTGCTCCTCATCTTCAAGCTAACAAAGCATACAAGTATAATAAGTCTATATAAGAATAATAAAACCACCTCAATCATTCTATCGCTTCCCACACCTGCCGGTCTCTTCCTCACGCATGACCCATTTGCCTGCGTACCTCCGTGATGATAAGAAAGAAAAGAGATGATCATAAACCCTTTCGTCAATCCTTTCCACTCCGGAACAAACGAAATCACCAATGCCATTATGCCTCCTTGTGCCTGATCTATCCACTTTCCGTATCTCTGACAACTATCCGCTTCCGTTAACTTTAACATTCCCAACCCCTCCATGTATTCTCAGAAACTAAGAGGAGGATATCCGGCTCATGTCCCCCGCTCAATCCAGAGATAGTCCAGTCAACCCATTGCGTCCAAAAGCTGGCAGTCCACCTAGCCAAACTTGGGCTGTCCTGCCAGAAACAGTCCACCCCAATCAATTCACTTCCACTTCTGCTATCAACTATTCTTGTCAATCATATATTATAATCATTTTAAACTAACACAGACATATATATTTGATTTATTTTCGTTCGCGCACCAGCCCAGAGGGTTCGATGGGTAAGCCCGGGCTTTGCTTTATCGGCTTGTGATGGGTCGGGTCGGCACTTTTTCGACTCTGGCTAACCCATTGGAATGGTTGATATTTGGGATTCAGGTCTATCTACTCCATTTATCTGACTCGTCCGTGTTGAGGTCGTTGAGCATCGGCAAGAACCTACGATGCCCACCAGAGCTGTATTTGGCGCCACCAATCCGGTTCATTGGCATTTACTTTGTTCCGTTCCAGCAGCATCTTTGCTACCCCCTCATGTCCATTCTCGGAAGCACGCGAGAGTGGTGTGCGGTGCCACATATCGGGTTGGTTGGGATTGACGTCGTTCCGTTCGAGCAGCATCCTTACGACACTCTCATGCCCATTCCGAGAAGCCCACCAGAGTGGTGTTCGATGCCTCTCATCTGGTCGGTCGGGATTGACGTCGTTCCGTTCCAGCAGCATCCTCACGACCCTCACATGCCCATTCCGGGAAGCCCACCAGAGTGGTGTTTGATGCCACATATCTGGTGTGTCGGGGCTCATGTCGTACATTCCCAACAACATCCCTACGACCCCTTCATGCCCATTCTGGGAAGCCAACGAGAGTGGTGTTCGATGCCACATATCCCGTTTGTTGGGATTGACGTCGCACCTTCCCAACAGTATCCATACGACCGTCGCATGCCCATTCTGGGAAGCCCACGAGAGTGGTGTTCGATGATCCTTATCCAGTTTGTCGGGGTTGACGTCGTTCCTTGCCAGCAGCATGCTTACGACCCTCTCATGCCCACTCATGGAAGCCCATGAGAGTGGTGTTCGATGCCACTCATCACGTTCGTTGGGATTAACGTCGTTACGTTCCAACAGGATCCTTACAATCCCCGTATGCCCACGCCAGGAAGCCCACGAGAGTGGTGTTCGATGATTCTTATCCTGTTCGTTGGGATTGACGTTGTTCCTTTCCAACAGTATTCTTGCGATCCTCTCATGCCCACTCATGGAAGCCCATGAGAGCGGTGTTCGATGCCACTCATCACGTTCGTTGGGATTAACGTCGTTACGTTCCAACAGGATCCTTACAATCCCCGTATGCCCACACCAGGAGGCCCACGAGAGTGGTGTTCGATGATCCTTATCTGGCTCGTCGGGGTTGACGTCGTTCCTTTCCAACAGCATCCTTACGACCCCCTCATGCCCACCCGTGGAAGCCCATGAGAGAGGTGTTCTATGCCACTCATCTAGTTCGTCGGGATTGACGCAATTCCGTTCCAACAGCATCCTTACGATCCCCGCATGCCCACGCCAGGAAGCCCACGAGAGTGGTGTTCGAAGATCCTTATCTGGCTCGTCGGGGTTGACGTCGTTTCTTGCTAGCAGCATCCTTACGATCTCCTCGTGCCCACCCATGGAAGCCCACGAGAGCGGTGTTCGATGATCCTTATCTGGTTCGTCGGGGTTGACGTCGTTTCTTGCTAGCAGCATCCTTACGATCTCCTCATGCCCACCCACGGAAGCCCATGAGAGAGGTGTTCGATGCCACTCATCCCGTTCGTCGGGATTGACGTCGTTCCGTTCCAGCAGTATCTTCACTACACCCGCATGCCCATTCTCAGCAGCCCACAAGAGCGGCGCTGAGCCATATTCGGTACCAGGTGCCTCGGAATTAGCATCGTTCCATTCCAGCAGTACCCTTACCACCTCCTCCTGCCCCCTCCTCGAAGCCCAAGCAATTGCAGTGTTGCCATGGAAATCCGTTGCGTTCATATCACCTTTATTCGTTTCCAATAAAGCAACTGTTATCTGCACGCACCCGAAGTATGCGGCGCAGTGAAGCCCTGTGAATCCTGTAGGGGCGCCATCTCCACCTCCACCAATTGGCAGCTCCTTAGCTTCCACGCTATGCAATAAGAGCACCCCCGAAGCTATGTGCTTGTCGTACTCATCGAGCAGCTTCAATGCAAGAGTTTTCACCCTCTCAGTGTTTCCCGATCTAGCGTGTGTACCCCAGTAGCAAGAAGCATATTGGACGAAAGGGGTGGTTGGTGGGACGGGACGAAGGGTCGGCGAAAAGCTCCTTACATGCGGAAAATTGAGGTAAGTTAAACAAACCTCAGCAATTACGGAGTGGGGGTTAGGGAACAGGTTGGTGTTATTGGAGAGGTACTCTTGCAGAGTGTAGTGGACAAGTCGGACGGTAGACGAGGACTTCTCGACCATGACGAGCCCCAGAGAGCATGCCAATAGCGTTTCTATGGCTGGAATATTCCCCATATCCAAGTCGATAGTCCCTTCTACCCCCAGGGCGTGGCATAGCTCGTCGATATGTAATGGCCGTTCCGCATGCGATACCCACATTAGAACTTCCATGCCGAGTATTGATCTACTTCCGGGCTGCGCCTGTATTCGTGATATGGTTCCCGTGTATGCATCTCCCAGACCCCCCCCTTTGGCCATCTCCTCAAGCTTCTTCCTTCTCCGAGAGAGGGTAATCTCGCCTAGGATTCCATCCATATTTAGCGAAACAAGAAGGAAACTAGATACCACTGTTAGTGAGTTGCCCCTCAGACTGCCTCGGGAATATATTTGAAATTCTTGCCTACATTTCCGAGTTCCTCTCAGGGACGATTCTCATGATATCCGCTCGCAATTCGTCGTTCATTGCATTAGGAGCATCGCCTTCTAGCCTCATCTCCAGGTAACTCCTGATATCGCCCTGGGTCGGGCTGAGAAGAATCTGGAGGGCCTTGCTAAAACACCTAACGATCTCGTCGCCGATATGAGGCCTCCCAGTGAAGAAAACTCGCGCGCCTGGGGACACTCGGATAATTTGTTGCAGTGATTCCAGCAGCTCCCGTCGATGCTTCGCAGCACATTCGTCTAATGCGTCGATGCATATGAATAGCCGTGGTAGCGATGTAATGGTCTTCTTTAGTAAATCTACCATGTCCGGAAGTCGGAGGCCCCTACCACCAAACTCTCTTTTAGCTTCCCGAAAGGCCTCCCGTGTATGCTCGGGGATTCCTCCCCTGCTGGCAAGTTGCTTGAGCATGGCGCCCAACATATTTGTGGTGGACTGTTCCTGTTGGGCAAGGAAATCGCAGTATAGTCCCATAACGGCAACGTCCTTCCCTACAGCCTGATCGCACAAGCTATCAATAACTAGGGAACTGTTATTTACTGATCGTCAGTGACATGTGCGTTTTCTTGCTCCAGAGCCCTTCATACCAAACATAGGTTTTCCCCACGCCTGGATTCCCACAACAGAACAACACCGGCTCAACACAACCATCTCCAGCATCCCTCCACTTTCTAAACTCGCTAGTTTCTGGCACCCAGTTTCCCACGTTGTCGAGTCGGTCGGTCCGCACACCTTGGTGCCGTTGTTGTGGTTCAAGTGGTGATAGCCACTGCAGAATTTGACGCCCCTCGGCGTCTATTTCGGTAAAGAAGTTGACGATGTTATTGTTGAACGAATTATTATTGAACGAGTTGGTATTACCGGTGACCTGGTGGTGCCCTGGCGACATCTGCGTTATGGATGGTAATCTGAATTTTCTGGTGAGGGTTAGAGGGTGATCGTTTGCAGCGAGAATATGACTTCTCTCGGGAGGAAAGTGGATCTCTTAAACTGAAGAAAGAGGGGTTGAGCTTATCAGGCTCTGGAGTTACACAAGTATGCGATGGCCTATTCATTATTGGCTGTGCTCACAGCTACAAGGCTCTCGATCGACAAGCTTTCACCAACCGATTTTGCCTCCACCTTAGCTTTCGGCCTCAGGCATCAAATCGCTGCTTAACCACTTACCCACACCACACTCGCCACTCATATATAGATTCTTTAAAGTGAGGAATCTTTTCACCGGTGCCTACCTTAACATACCTGCCCTAAGTTATTATATTCTTCAAACACAACTACGAATACCCCAAACATTTTCATCAAGTCAGGGCCGCGACTCCCCACTTTCTAAAATGCTCGTGGCCCTAGCCGAAATTACCGGTAAAGCTCGTTTTTTCCTCTTCCGTTGGGTTAAACTAATCATCAGCCTAACCAAGAATCCAGATGATAGCAGTGCCGGCTATGCTGAGTCTAAAAAACAGAAGAAAAACATCGCAGTAAAAATTAGAGATACTTGTGCAGTAAACACTTGCTTTTAATGAACTAGCCTATACTGGGTCATTGAGAAATCTCTACTAGACGGCCTCACTAGCCACCCGAACAGATGCTGATTGGTAGGTATTGTGTGAGGAAAAGGCCGCCGTCAGTGGGGTTGCCACAGCTCATCCAATCAAACCAAGGAAAGTGCTTGAAAATTTCTTATTCGGGTTTAGCTGTCCGGGTGAGGGGGTGTCCGGGTGGCTAGGGAGGCCGTCTACTCGCGTACTCAGAAAACTAAGCCTCTGGAGGAGACAGTTAAAATGCACCCAAAAAATCCAAATATTGAATCACAATTGATGGACAACCCTGAAAAGATGATATTCAGAAGGGTAATATTCAGAAGGGTACGTGATATCTCTGATAATACGGTACACCATTTCAGATTTGCCTGTTTTTAAGCTAAATTCGGAGGATTTATTTTTTCGAGCTCCCGGTTGTGAGCATTTGCGCAAAATTCACATACGAATCGATTCACTTCTGCGTAGTGTTCGTTACGGGGCGGGGCGGGGAATTCGGCCGCGGGCCCGGCGTTTGAGGGGCCCGGGAGGCCCCGTAACGAACTCTGCTTCTGCATCTAATCACCTCCCTATTGATTTCAGAAACTTGGCCATTTGTAAACTGTCCAACACCGGGCCAGTTCATTAAAAGCGAGCTCTGAGGGTATTCATGACGAATTATCAGTGAAACACCAAGATTGCGTATTAAGCTCAGCGACGAGCCATTCTTCCCGTGGAATTCCAATACCCCCCTCACCCACTTTTACCATAGCTCTGAACATTATGGTCAGCCCGGGAAATGTGTCTGCTTCTTTTATGCAGGTGAATGGAGAGGGGGGTTGAGGGGAAGATGAGGCAGATGATTGTTTGTGATGAGGTATTGACAAATTAGGCATTTTTACGCCTACTCGAGTACGGCTGGGAGTATTGAAAGTTAAAAACAAGAATTTTTCGGCAACCTTTCAAAGTTCCCGTTAGCTTACCTAGCTTACACCCTTTACTCTTACCTGTTACCGACATCGAGGCCTCGGTGACAGGAGTATTGTATGGTAAGGTAAAGCAATGGTATCTTAGCCTGAAACAAGAGTTCAACATCACTTAAGCCAATATGTAACCCCAACCCATGACCTGTAGCTCCCTCAGCCGCCAGAATTAAGCTAAAATTTCGCTCCAAATCCTCTATTATTAGTAGTGCAAAGAAAGTTTCCCGACGGATGGTGCCCGAGCACTAGTAATTCGTTAATTCATCCTGCCGATCGCCTTTAGATTTTGGAATGGAAAAATGTTTAGCCGATATGAAATATTTCAATAAATCAATAATGCTCTTTAACAGCATACGCCCCTCGTGTTTGTTGCGAGTCTTTCATGCTCCTTGGCGTACTCAACATATCGCGCTATTGTCGCCTTATTCGCATAACTCTCAGAAACGCGCTTTCGCTCTTGGGATAGCATTTCGGCTACAGGAATGGGCTTATGTTGTGGACCGATTCATCCGCCATAAAGAGAGCGGGAGAGCATTAGAAAAGCGGGAAAGCTGTAGAGTTCGTTACGGGGCCTCCCAAGCCCCGAAAACGAATAGCGCCCGGCCGGATTCCCCGACCCGCCCTGCTCATCGAGGAGGGGCTTGGCGTTTTTTCTTCCATTCCCCGCCGCTTCCCCCGCCCCTCCCATGCCCCCGTCCAAAATGGGTAGAGAGAAACGGGAGCCTATGCAGGGAGTGACCAGGGTCGGGGCGCGGATTGGGGCGGGGCCTGGTCGAAATAAATGTTACCCCTGGTCCCGTTTAACGGCGAAGCCTTACGAGCGAAAACCCACACCGCCCCATAGCTAACAACCTGATACTCCCGAAATGCAACGAACTCTATAAACAAACACATGCAATCTATTACTATTCTGATCCTCCTTCATCCACCATGCTCCTAAAGCCTGTGCCCTGCCAGTGTGCTAACTCCCATATGCCTAATGACATAGGGTATGATATGAAAGAAACAATGAAACCAAATACCCCATACCTCATACACTATGACATCAGCAAAACTATGAAAGGAATATCCTATGCCAAGCGTAGTGTTCGTTACGGGGCGGGGCCCGGCGAGTGAAAACCCGCCCCGCCCCGCCTCGTAACGAACACTAATCCTAGTTACGATAGTAAGTCAGCTTTTGGAGACACCCCTCAATATCGTCTCCCACTGTTAAACAAGCCCCACCTTCCATTGCGCCTGCACAGCTCTTAGAGTAGCAGAGACATAAAGAACCTGCGGGGGCTATTATCCGGGAGTGGGGTAGATTTGAGGGCGCGAGTACCATACGTCAACTATGATCAAAGCGAGATATAGGGAGCAAAAAGTTACCCTATGACGGTTCCTGTTTCAGTAAGGGGAGGATTTTGTCTCGCCATAAAGTAAACAGGTGAGTGGCTAAGGAAGGACAAGGGGCGAACAAAACTCTATTCATCACGCACCATAAGCTCTTTTCTGCTAATTCCCAAAGTGCGCCCACTTTCACATCTATAGAGTGTCTCTAATCTAATATACATTTATGTCTATGAAACTTGCATCCACCCTATTTATATAACACGATGCTGTTGTTGTCTATGTTATGTGATAATCAAAGGAAATACAAAGTCAATCATTGACAAACATGGAGTAAGTTGGGCTAATGAATTCAACTTATCTACTCCATCGGGATTGGAGTCACCCCGTTCCAGCAGTACCATCACAACTTCCGATGTCCCGGGGACGGACTCACAGGAGCGGTGTTCGACAATATTCGATGTCAGGTGTCTCAGGACTGACATCACTCCGTCACGGCCAGTCTTGGAAACAGACCAGAGTAGCGTTTAGCCACATGTATTTTCGGGCGTGTCGGGAGTAACATCTTTCCTTCCAAGCAATGCCATCACGATCCCCTTATGCCCGTTCTCGGCAGCCTGTAGGAGAGGTGTTCGACCATATTCAGTGTCGACTATGTCGGGATTGACGTCACGCAGTTCCAGAAGCATCCTCACAACCTCCTCATTCCCATTGTCGGCAGCAAGCCAGAGGGGCGTCCGGCCAAACTTATCAGCTCTGTCGGGATTAACATCATTCCGTTTAAGTAGTGCCCTCACCACCCCTCCATGCCCACTCTCGGCAGCCTGGGAGAGTGGTGTTCTGCCATATTTGGGGTCAGTTATGTTGGGATCTACATCGCCCCGTTCCAGTAGCGCCTTGACAGCCTGCTCGTGCCCATTCATGGCAGCCATGTATAGTGGTGTTCGGCCCCAGATATCCGCCCTGTCGGGATTAACGTCGTTCCGTTCCAATAGTATCCTAATGACCCCTTCGTGCCCGTTCATGGCAGCCCGCAAGAGCGGTGTTCGATCCCACCCATCAACTACCTCGGGGATGATGTCGCTCTGTCCCAGAAGCATCCTAGTCGCTCCCTCATGCCCTTCCCCTGCAGCCAGCCAGAGCGGGCTTTTGCTCGAACCATGCACTTTGTTGGGGCTGACGTCGCTCCGTTCCAGCAATACCCTTATGACACCCTCATTCCCCCTCCTGGCGGCCCAGGCGAGTGCCGTGTGGCCTCTCAAATCAGTTGCACGCACATCCCATTTATTTGTTTCCAATAAAGCCACCACTATCTCCACCCATCCGAGGTATGCGGCTCCGTGAAGCCCTGTAAATCCCCTAGGGACGCCTTCCCGATCAAACGGTTGGTTCCAGGGGGTCACCCCGCGCGATAATAGTACCTTCAAGGATATGTGTTTGTCGTATCCATCGAGTAGCTTCAGTGCAAGCGTTTTCACATTTTTACTAGCTTCCTGCTTGGCATGTGCACCCCAGTAGCAAGAAGCATATTCGATAAAAGGAGCGGTCGGTGGGACGGAACGAAGGGCAGGTGAAAAGTTCCTCACGTGCTCGAAATTCAGGTAGGTCAAACAGACCTCAGCGATCGTGGAGTGCGGCTTAAGAAACAAGTGGGAATTATTGGAGAGGTACTCTTGCAGAGTATAATGGATAAGCCGGACGGTAGACGAGGACTTATCGACCGTGATAAGCCCTAGTGAGCATGCTAGCAGTGTTTCTATCGCAGGAATATTCCGAATATTCAAGTCGGTAGATCCCTCTTCCACCCCGAGGGCGTGACATATCTCGTCGACATGTAATGGTCGCTCAGCATGCGACATCCACATTAGAGCTTCCATGCCCAACTTGGATCTACCTCCTTTCAGGGACTTGATTCGTGAGACGGTTGCGGCATAAGCATCTCCCAAGCTCTCTCCTTTGGTCATCTCATCAAGTTTCCTTCTTCTCTGATGGAGGGTAATCTCGCCCAGAATTGCATCCATGTTTAGAGAAACGAGAAGGAAACTAGATGCCGCCGTTAGTGGGCCATCCCTCGGACTTGTATTGTGAGGGTATTTGATATTCTTCCTTACCTTTCAGAGATCTTCTCCGGGATGATTCTCATAATATCCCCCCGTAGTTCGTCATCCATTGCATTAGGGTCAGTTTCATCGTCCAGCCTCATCTCCAGATAGCTCCTAATATCCGCATAGCGAGGACTAACCGGTATCCTAACCGCCTCGGCAAAACATTTCCCGATTTCGTCGCCGATATGGGGCCTCCCAGTAAGGAATACTCGAGTGTTTGATGATACTCGAGTGATCACTCGTAGTGACTCAAGGAGGCCCAGTCGGTGCTTCGGAGTGCATTCATCTAATGCATCGATGCAGACAAAAACACGCGGTAGTGGTGTAATGGTCTTCTTTAGAATATCTACCATCTGGGGAAGCAGGAGACCGCGGCCTCCGAACTCTTTCCTGGCCTTCTGGAAAGTATCCCTTACATGCCCGGGGATTTCTCTCATACTGATAAGTTGGTTGAGAATGGCGCCCAACATATTTGTGGTAGACTGTTCATGTTGGGCCAGGAAATCGCAATATAGTCCCACGACGGCAACATCCTTGCCCCAAGCCTGATCGCATAGACTATCAATAACTAGGGAACTATTAATTGCTGATCGTCAGTCACACCCGCATTGTCTTTCTTGGGGAAAAGTCCCTCCTACCTAATATAAGTTTTCCCCACACCTGGATTCCCGGAGCAAAATAAAACAGGCTCAACGCTACCATTTTCTGCATCACGCCATTTTTTTAACTCGCTGGTTTCAAGTACCCAATCTCCCACGCCATCGAGTCGGTCGGTCCGCACACCTTGGTGCCGTCGCTGTGGCTCAAGTGGCGATAGCCACTTCATTATTTTGTGCTGCTCGGCATCTTGTCCTATAATGTTGACGGTATTGCTGATTGCATTGTTGAACGAGTTGATATTCCCAGTGATCGTTTGGTGCCTGAACGACATCGGTGCTATAATCTGTTGTCTGAATTCTTGCCTTTGAGGGGTTAGGGGGGATCGTGTGCTGTGGGAATCTGACTTCTCCCGGAACCAGAAATCTCCAACAGACCTGAAGAGGACGGGACAACTTATAAGGCTCGGGCGCTGCACGCTGGTCCGGTCGTCATTGGAGGTGATTATTAACAATAGAGTGACCGCGCCCCACCAAGATATAAATGCTAGAAGCGGGGAGTTGGAACTCCGGCCAATATGTTTGACATGGAAGAAAGCTCCTTCGTAGCTCATACCATGAATATGTTCTGCCCGTGCGACGCGTAAGCGTGGATCGGCGGTCGCTGGTATCTTAGGATAATAAAGATTAATCTTCACGACCGGTCTGTGTCACCACATATTGCTAGATTCTCTCCGGCGCCGTCTCGGGTCCTATTGTCAAGGCCTCCGATTGTTACCCACGTGGGCGCGGTCACCAAAACGCACCCCGCACTCGCAATAGAGTGACGACGCCCCATACAGCAGTAGGGGGCTGAGAGTTAGAAGTACTGTAGAAAATCTTGGGCAATATTTGTCAGTGAGGAAAAGCCGTAAAATCTCGTATAATCCACAATCTCCGTAGCAGGGGCTAATCTCCGTACTTAAAGATGACAACATCCAAGAGGGATTAGTGCTTTCTTAACACGGTAAAGGTTGAGGGTCCTGAGGGCGTTGGATCTCATTAACTGGTACTCGCAATTCTAGGAGCCTGCTAAGACTAAACCTATGGTGAGTGGAGCGGAGGTTAACCCCTGCTACGGAGATAGTGTATCATACGAGATTTTACGGAACTCCTTCACCGCATGAAGTTTGCGTCATTTCATGTCGCTCGTTGCTTTTCTTAGATGTAAGACTCAGCCACGGTTGCCAGGGCTTTGTAAGCCTGACTTCTCGCTTCGGCTAACGCACGAGGGCACCATCACTCTAATTTAACGTCTTTTGTGTGCCCGCGCGTCTTTGCCAAGAAGGCCTCCGCGAGGCGGTATCTCCTCAGAGGCTTAAAAATCTTATTCGAACCTACTACAAGTCCCTGGCATGAATGGAAGGAACACCTGGGGCCTCCTTGGCAAAGGACTTTCAGCTTCCGGGACCCCGCCGGTGTTCGGTCCATTCACGCTACAGGGGCTTGTAGCGCGTAGCCGGTTCATGCCCAATTTTTGCGGTCTATCGGGAACATACTCACTACGGGCGGCCGAGCTGAAGCTGCCTGAAGACACTCAGGTGACAATTCCTATACAAAGTATCAATGCAGCTGAGAATACGCAAGCATTTTAATGATGTTAGCGCCCCGACTCCTTTTGTCCTCCCCCAAGTGCGTTCACTGCCGCTCGAAATCAGAGCTAAGTTAGTTTGCCTCATGAACAGGCGGCACCAGCACCCACCCAACCGAGAATCCAAACAATGTTCGCACTCCAAACGCTTTGAAGGCTTCAGGTAATGGGAACATAAAGGTTCATATTTCTCCACTTTTGTATTCTTTTTCTTTTCAAATTGGTGCTTGCATATATCTCTATGATATGTCATAAAAAAAAAGTTACTATTATAAAATCCACTAAAGGATGATGGAGGTCTATTATGCCCAGGGAAATATGCCGTCGTACAAGCACGGCAATGACACAGCTATGAGCCGAGCTGTCGTCACGAGAAAGACCACTGAGATGTGTTCGATATTCGATGTATATGACAAGTGTGTTCGCAAAGGAGTGGGGTGTGACGATGTATAATATAATGATATTTTAGTAAACTAAAAGTCCACTCCATATCCTAGGCAAATTCTGAGAACGATGGAGAGGTTGGGAAGGCTCGGTAAAGGTTTACGGAGGTACAGCTCCTAAGTTTTGTATGTTCCACAGGGAGTAAGAGCAAAAAAAAAACCTCGCTTGCGGAACATAGAAAGCTTACGCGCTATGCCTCCTCCGTAAGCAGGAAAACTCTCTAATCCCTCCGTCCCCGTGCACCCGACAGCTGAGCCTCAGGCCGATGTGAAACAAAAACTGCATTGCCTAAAATAGCGGTAAAGTTACTATACAACTCGGAATGAAAATGAAAGAACGAAAAAAATACAAAGGAGATCACTGCTATAGACTCACAGCCCGACCGTGACCTTTTATTTTCAGCTCCCTTGGACCTCCCGGGCTCGAGACCTTGTGGCCCACGCGAGGTCAGCAGAGACCTCCGAGGGACATACGGTCGATCATTCCAGGCGGAAGATGTAACGCACCACCGATACGATATTGTTTTGTTCTTACAAATAACACCCCGGACAGGGCTAGATTTGCTTTAAATTTGTTCCATAGCTTTCTAGCGGGCGATCGTTTCCCCCTCTCATCACATATCCCAGAAGGCACAAAGCGCAGCTCAACTCACCTTGCCAATATACCGGTAACTTGCCGGAAAAAAGTTTATCCCCGACCTTTACGCTAGAGTGTCAATTCAGAACTGCGCCCCCATATTGAGGCTCGTGGAAATAGGTGGCGTCCTAGTACACTCGCGTTTGAAAAGTTTCCGTAACCACACTTGTGCTTTTATGTATTTGTGGCTGATTATCTGCTTTTTTTTTTTTTTTCTCGCTTATTTATTGTTTCTATCGGGGCAAAACGCACAACTGTGCTCATCCCACGGTGTTAGGTACAAGGGTCCTCGGCTGGAACGTAAGCCATGTGGACCATAACCTCCTACTACAGTCCTTCCCGCTATCCCCAAGCTAAAACCCTCTGACCCTGCCCGACAAAGAAAGAATCCCCCGCCCGGTACTATGGGTAGAAACTACAAGGAGATGAGACCACGGGCCTGAAAGCCATGAACCAATAACCCCCGCGAAAGCCCAGCCTAAAAGAAAAACATCCCCAACCGACAGTAGACACAACCAACAAAGAAAAGCAAACCCACTCCCCCAAATCAAACAACCTATAAGCTAAACCGTAGTAAAACCCCACCGGGCCCAGCTCCCGAAGGAATAG
>Ga0307509_10005647_pt1 | contig 17282 bp, 21 predicted proteins | sample 10_EM_MG_FD_202245 | JGI IMG/M metagenome (GOLD analysis project Ga0307509, IMG submission 202245) | Populus trichocarpa ectomycorrhiza microbial communities from riparian zone in the Pacific Northwest, United States - 10_EM | ecosystem: Host-associated > Plants > Roots > Unclassified | place... | reverse complement strand
CCCCGAGGGCCGTGCATGTGGCTCGAACATTCTGATAGTCCGTTACGTTCCCTATGCTACCTTTCCCCCCGCGTTTCGTCGGGGAGCCAAATGTTGACGTGAGAGAAACGACGATCAAGGCGATGCGAGTGAAGCCACCGGGCTCATGGTGTCGGGGGGCGAGAAACGAGTATGACGTGATACTGGGTGGCGCAGAGGGACCAAGAGAAGTTCTGGGGAGAATGACCGGAGACGATGTGGGTGGGGGAGGTGGAAGAGAAGATACGAACACACCACGTGAAACTGAGACGACAGTCCATTAGCACTATTCGGCTATTAATCTTCAGGCTATTTCGAATTGAGCGACCGAAGAATGATCGATGTCGGGCTGTGCATTAAGCCGAGAGGAAATCACGTCCAGAAGAGCATGTGCCAACAAGTCAGGTTACCGTCAGGAGTCTCTTGGGTTTGGCAACGGCCGGTGGAGAAGCCAAGGCTTAGTCGACTCCCGTTCCTTCATTTGTAACCACTCGGTAGTACCTGTCCGAGACCGGCAAGGGTGGGAGTTTAAACACGCACCGAAACATGAGAATACATTGGAAGCGAACAGGATGGGGACAACATACAAGTCCGAACAACGGTCATGAAAGCATGTAGAAATGAAACCATAAGGGGGGGAGGGTAAAAGGGTTCCCCCAGGAGAACCTCGCTGATCCAACGAACCATCAATCGTGCCCGTTGGCATGCTTGCCGGGTTCCCATACCATGCACCACACCGTGAAACCCGGGTCCTTCAGACTTGAAAAATTCTTTACGCTTTGATGGTGGAAGCCCAGCTTGTGAAAGAACTGTTGGTCGTTTCGTCCACAAACCAACAATCAAAACACCGAAGGTTGGCGGATGGCAAGGATATGACGCGACCATTGCGAGTCGTGACGACGTGGGTAGAATTCCAAATTCCATTTTTTATGGGTCGTTTGAAGGGGGGGTTTCACATCACGTTATGGGAGGCCAACGCGTTGCGGGGAATGCATGATGTACCGGGAACGCGGCGAATGCAGACGGCAAACAGCGGGTGGAGCGGCGGACGACGTCCGTGAGAAGTCGAGAGTGACCGCGTGGAAGCGAAGGCAGGTTCGGAGGATGCAGGTCGGAGTTGTTTTGCACAGCATCGTAATTATCACGGCACCAGGGGTGGGGAATGGGGGGCGAGGAGAGCCAAGGTGAGTGATGCGAGAAAAGCGGAGCATAAAGTAGGAGAGCGAGGTGGGTCAGGAGATGTCGGTTAGATTAACCCTGAGAAAGCAACAGGAGGATTCTCTTACCGCGATTTGTGAGTGACAGTCGGCCACAACCTTATGATTGCTCGCCGCGGCCTGTGGGCGAACGTGTTAGGTATCATCTCGACTGGCCGGCTGGCTGGAAAGGGTAGCAGGCGGGGGCGTGGGAAGGGGTATCACCCCTGTAAGCGATGATCGTCTCCCCGCTATACCCGGGATATGGTGGAATTTCAAGCTCGCAGGGGGGCTGGAGAAGACGTTACCTTGTGCTGAACCGCCTCTATCAACGCCTTTCCTAGACCTCTCCGCCGGTACTCTGGTCGGACGGCGATCGCTTTTAACTGCCAGTTATTTATGCTGGCGTTGTACCCCCACGCGCCAAAGGCAGACTTGTACAGCTCGTCGTATCTGGGTATCGCCTAGGGGATCCATGCTTAGAGCTCTAACCGGGTTCAGATCCAGACGTAGGGAAGTCACGACTCACGTGGTGGGTTAGCCAGTCTCTCTCCTCTTGTTTTAGCTGGGATAGAAATCCCTCCTCTTCCCTGGGTGAGCCAAGGTAAGGGCCTTTGTGGAACCGGAAAACGTGGAGTACGGGTACGCACCAAGGCAGCCAATCGTCGCGCGGAGGTCCCCACAGAGCCACACCGTCGAAATCGTGGGAATCAGAGGATGACCCAGCAACGAACAGTGTGCCGGACTCGGCGCATCCATCGATAAGCAGCCGCATGTATGTGCTCAAGGCCGTTGCGGAGCCCCCAGTTGAGACCAGAAGGACCTTGTCTGAGTTCCGGTTCAGCGTTGAGCGAAGAGACACTTCAAGGCTTATCGCTATTCCGGTTGGGGACTTACCCTTTGAGAGCGTTTCTTTGAGAATGGAGAGCGCTCTTTGTAACTCTTTCTCTGTTCATCCCGTCGATCAATCATCACGTAAGCGGACGGACGTTCCCGGAGCGAAAAACGGGTAATATAAGGAAATAGATGTTCGAGACAGAGTGGGAGGCGAAGTGAATGAACGAGCAAATGAGCCTGGAGGTGATATTAGATAGGGGGTAGGGCAAAAGGGCTTACCCGATGGTTTTGTGAGTTGGCGGACGTGCGGTCGATCGGTGGCCATCTTCCCCGCAAGATCCCACGTGGGCGTCAAAATTTGTCAACCGCTCGTAGAAATGGTTGGCCGGTGGTGGGAGGAAGAACGGTATGGCGGCCTGTTTTAACACGAAACCTGTGGTGCCCGACTCGAGATATATATAAGAGGGTAGTCGGTGGCCGCCGGCCAGTGCCCAAAATTGGCGGAGCGGGGAGAGGGGTAATTGGGATACGAGCGAACTTGGGGGGAGGGCAAGAACAGGAAAACGGGTGGTCAAAACGGGGTCATAGCCTTGAAACAGCCAAGGACTTTAAGTATTTACGTTCTGCGAAGGGAATTTCATACCTTAGACCGGGAAGAACCGAGAGAGGGTAGGAAATGAGATCGGGGTGGTAGTTGGTAGTACCCTCGGGCGGGATATTCGGAAGACCGCACGAGGGAAGACCGTATCAGGGTCTGTGACCGGTATTGGGGAATCTCCTACACCTTCGGTCGAGTCTAAGGAGGTCTTTCATCGATCTCGTGGATCAGAATAGAATGGCACGCAAAGTCCGAGGGTTCCGAGGCAATAGCGGCTGAGGTGAATTTCCCCATCAGAATGGCATGTAAAACACGTTCTGGCGTGTCGACGCAGAACGCCCTGAGTGGGCAGTCGTTGCGTGTAAAGCAGGGAGGGGGTTGGCTCTCTCCTCCTTTTATCCTTTGCTCTGCATTGTGGAAATCAAACCGTGTGGTGGCGTCCAGGTTTGCCCGTTATGGCTCCATACGATGGTCGCTTGACATCCGCAACTGGCCCTGCTCGTCTCACTTGGGCGACGCATATCGAGCCCCAGGAAAGCGGTATAGATCGGAGCTGGTATAAATTTGGATTCGCCAGAACTAAGGAGGCGAACACGCCTAAGTCACCAGATCTTCAGGGTTTCGATCAGGGCTCAGATTTTCGCGCAAGAACGCCACCACCCATCTGCGCGCGGATCGATGAGGGTTTTATGGACCCTGTTCAACATTCAGCCGGGAAATCCGCGGCGTAATCCTGAAGAACATACGGCGTGGCCCTCGGTTACTACCTCGCGGCCCCTCCACAACCCGCGGTCCCTCACATCGGGCTCGGGTAAGAGGGGAGACGATGGTCTAGCCTAGAAGCACCCACCACGTCGGCCTAGGCCATGACCCTGAGAGGTCGTTCCCTTGAAAGGTGAAGCCCGTGGTTTGGTGTCTACGTGACCCTCTCGGGTCGCTGACGGCTTCGCCGCATCTCGGTGTGCCGACGTATACAAGTCCGTGTCGGGGTTGCCAGTCAATCTTTGGCGAGCCTGGAGACACCTGGAGGCGAACCTTTATCGGCACTGTACGGTGACCGTCCCTCTGGCTACGACGGCCCAGAGGATCGGTGGACCCGACGCATGAGCCAAGGGGAAGGGAGCGCCTTCCTTCATCACATGTTTTCACCAGTGCATATCAACCCCACAGTAGGGCTCAACCAAAGAGCGTTTGGACCACGAGGTTCCGGAGAGCCGAGGTGTGGATTTCGGAACTCGATCGGTAGTCGGCACACCATCCCAGTCGCCGGTCGTGTCTGCCCCCCACCAGGAATAGACAGCAGTGAGAGTGCGCGGGTCGGGACACCTGGCGTGGAGCAGCAACCCCCGTTGTTCCTTGAGATATTTGGGGAGTTGGCGCCTCTCTTTCGGCCCACCGTGATCGTGGAGAGAGAAGGTCGCGTTAGTCACATGACTTGCACGCTGAATTCACCTCCCGTCGACAACGACCACCCCACAAGCGGACTTCTGCTTTTGTATCTCTCTTTCAATGTTCAACCACCCTAAGACGGCCACGGATACCCCTGGACTCTTTTATGACGGTGGTTTGTGAGCCAAGAGCCACAGTGTTATCCTCCGAAGCTGACTGACGCCATTTTACAGGGACGGTGTACGGGTCCCCTCCCTCCCTCCTCGCAAGGTACCTCTTCAAAGCCGAAGGACAGCAGCTCCACGCGAAGAGGACAGATTCTCTCCCACCAATTGGACGGTTCAAGTGGTCCGGTCCGTAAGGTTTGAAACCCTGGCACGTTCACGGTCTTCGGTCCTCGGTGACTGTCCCCAGTGTCTCACTCACCAATTTGGGGCTCCCCGTCATACCCTAATAAGGGGTGGTGATATCCAATCACAGCCCCAATACAAACCGCCTCGTGTCAAATCCCCATGAGTCCCACAGAAAGCGTGCCTCTCACTATCGCACCCTTCCCGAGCGATCTCGCTTCCGCTCCCGGAGATGGTTCCTTCAACTCGTACGTTGAGTGAAACTTGCCTGCCTTGGTTCTAAAGGATTGATTAATGTCAGATGACTTATGGCGAACACTACTGGAAGCGGATCAGGCCTCAAACGAACTCCCCCGTTTGGCGATAGAGGTTCTCGCCGCTCAGAGGCAAAACAACCTTGATGTGTCTCAGTTCACCAAGGAAGAAGTCACGCAACTCATCGAACTCATCGGGGTGAGGGTAAGATATTCGCAGCATCCCACCTATTTGGCGAGGGACTCAACGTTTTGCAGCTCCTTCGGCGCGAGGATATTCCAGACCATCTGAAGAGTACCGCTTTGGGGATTCTGAGACGGTTTTGCGGAGCATTCCAGCAGCTACCCAAATCTTGCCTCATCGGCAATGAGTTGAAGGTCAACGAGGGGATACCATACGCGACACGTGCGTACTCGGATCTGCGGAGAGGGAATTGGGGAGGAGAAGGTGTTGCTGTCAAGCTGTTGAGATTCGCCGTCGGTGATGACAGGGCTGTAATCACTAAGGTATCGTCCGAGTGATCTGTTCACATCCGACCATCGCTGACGCGCGTTGTGCACCGGTAAGAGATTCTGTAAAGAGATGGTTCTCTGGAAACAATTACGCCATCAGAACCTAGTTCCGTTCTATGGGGCTTATATGACCGATCAGTTCGGCATGGTGTCCCCATGGTTGGAAAACGGGAACATCGTTCAGTTCACGAGGAAGAATCCAGAAGTCAATCGCCTTCGTTTGGTACGTTGCGGCTGGCGGTCAACCTGGAATGCTTATGAATGTCTCTCGACAGCTGATTGACGTAGCAAACGGCTTAGAGTATCTGCACCGCGCCAGTGTGATTCACGGGAATCTCAGAGGAGTACGCCATCCCCTATACATGTTCTGAACGAACCTCACCTTGTAAACGTTCACAGTCTAACATACTCATCAGTAACCATGATCCGCCGCGAGCCCTTCTGTCAGATTTTGGTCTTACATCGATCATATTTGACCCCTTCTCCCTGACAAAAGCGTCAATAAATTGGACCGCTCCAGAACTTTTATCTGTCGACAACGACAGGCATGGACCATCTCCGACGGGTGACATCTACGCGCTTGCTATGGTTACATACGAGGTATGTGACCGGTTCACTTCGCTGCATTGGCCCGGAACGCATTTAAGACACCAATACTAGGTGCTGACTGGAGCTCCGCCGTTCGCACGTCAACAGAAACCAGAGTTGGCATGTCAAGTCGTCCTTGAGGGTAAACGTCCCCCTCGACCAAGCAACTCGGAGGGCCTGGGAATCACGGATGAGATCTGGAACTTATTGGAGTTGTGTTGGGCAAAGGACGCTTCTTCACGGCCGGTGGTAAACCACGTGGTGCGTCGTCTGGAAGGGGTAGCGGAATGTTGGACAGCGGACTCCGCTGCGTTCCTGCTCGCAAGTGAAGCTGGAGTCCAGGAAGTAATGAATATGAAACATGAGAAGGCGCAGAAGATCGCGGACGAACTCGATCAGGTGTGTAGGGGTGTGGGCATCCAACACAACTAGAATTCTAATTCGTGAGACCAGGCTCTTGACCGTATTGGGGTCAGCAAAAATACAAGGAAATACCTTAAGTGCCTGCAAAAGTTGTGCGGTGTCTCGGGAGTTCTTCCTCAGTCGTTTGCCCTTACCGGAGAACTGGAGGGAATCGAGAAGGAGCCATTCAGTGGAGGTGGTTTCTCGGACGTATACAAGGCTACATACAAGGGACAGACGGTCGTGGTGAAAGCCCTCAGGATTGACACAGTTGGTGATCCAAATCACACACGCATGGTGGGTGTCCTGTTTACCCACCCTATCCCAATCCCCCTCACTCGGCAAGACAGAGCCTTGCGAAGGAGGTAGTGGGGTGGAAGTGGCTCCGCCATGAGAACGTCCTGCCATTTCTAGGGGTAACTTCGATGCCACAACCGTTCCGTATGGTTTCCCCGTGGATGGAAAACGGGAACATCATGCATTTTATCAAAAGCGATTCTGGACAGAATCCCTTCGACCTGGTGAGCAACTGCGTATTCTTGGAATCCTTCACAAATTCTTGACGTGCGTGCAGCTGGTAGATGTTACAAACGGGTTGCAATACCTCCACGATCACGATTTCGTTCACGGAGATCTTAAGGGGGTGAGGAACGCGATTATGAACTCAAGCTGTTCGGAACTGAACTATCGCCCACAAGGCGAATATTCTCATAGATTCCGGACATCGTGCTCGGTTAGCAGACTTTGGGCTTGCGAGGATCATCGAAGATTCGTGTTCCAGGGGCACACAGAGTGGTCGGGGAATAGGAACGGTTCGGTGGAGCGCACCGGAATGCTTGCACCCGGAAATGTTTGGGTTTGGAAAAAAGTCTCGAAGGCGACTACCGTCAAAGAGCACGGATATCTACGCGCTAGGAATGACGGTATTCGAGGCGAGCACCTGCACAATACTTCAATTACCCCATCGGAGCTCATGATTTAATTGACAGGTCTTAACGCGACGTCGGCCATTCGACCACATCAGGACCGATGCCGTTTACATGCACGTTATTGAGGGAGGTCGACCTGATCGACCAGCGGTGGGCTTCTCGGATGTGTTGTGGGGGTTGCTAGTGCAATCGTGGTATGATGAACATGAGTCGATGCTCCCTAGGCGACCGCCCATCTCCTTATTACGCGCGCAGCTAGAGCAGGACAGTATGACGTGGATTTCCCCAATCGGGCTGTCGAGGGTTACGACGATCGTCGGTTTGTGTTTTCTTCTGTCACTGAGGCAGAGGCCTATGATTTACATTCTCATCAAGCCGACGACTCCACGCTGCTGTCACCGGTCAGCGATGCAGATCCGGGTTTGCAGGTGTTGCTGGAACAAGTTCAAGAGTTCCTTGGGTCTGGGAGACCAAGCACCCCTGTTGTCGCTCCCGCGCCCGCCCCAGTCCATCGAGTTCCTCCACAGGGATCCCAAAACAGGGAAGGAGTGAAAACCTCCACGAAGGGGAGCGGTTTCCAAAGGTTTCGGGATAAGTTCCGGTTGCTGTTGGCAAAGTTCAATCGTGCAAGCCGGGGGCCCGTCACACTTTCTCGTGGGCTTGTCCCCGAACGCGAGGAAAATGGAGAGATTGCGGGGGGACGTTTTGCGAAGTTGTTTAGTTAGTTAGATGGGGACATGTTCGGGGCGATAGGCTTAAAAGGCATCTAGTTCCTCTCAAACTTGTGCTGTTGCATGGCCACCTCCAGTTCATCTCGCTTTTGACAGTCCATCCATAGACTCACATCCTGGGGGGTGGGTAACCCTGACGGACAGGGGAGGGCTGCCTGTACCTATGCTGCACCCCTCAGGTTTACGAGTCGGACTGGGTGGCATTGCGATAACGTGTTTCCACAGATATGTACATGGATTAGAAAAGCTTCGCCCCGGGCGTGTCAACCGGTCCTGGGTCCGATGGGTGGTGGGCCCTAAACAGGGATACAGTAGTAACTTGTCGTGTTTACACAACTACGGATTTGGTTTTGTAATGGCGGCACCCAGTTATCGCCAGGAGGCTTTTCAGATTATTATTTAGGATATAGGAACACGGGTGAGGTGAATGTAGTAACAATACCAACACGAAGCAAGTAAATTCGTCGCAAGTCCGTGAAAGCTCATCAACATTCCCCGTACTGTGCAAAATCGGATCGAAGTTTCTACCCAGCCGTTCCCGGATACGAAAGCGGCTGGTATGTCGAGATGTGTGTTCGCCGTTTACCTTAGATTTGTACCATGCTTGCGGGCCGGCGAAGTTGATGTGTTTGGTAGTCCCTCCCTGTCGTGGGGTATGGCTGTGGTCAAAAGGAGGTAAGCAGACCAGCTAGACAACTACTCACCAGCATCAGACTGAGGCTGCTCTCGTTGAGGCGTCACGCCTGTGAACAGTGATCGGCTGCTCCCGTTCGACCCAGCGAACCTCCCCGTCCGGTACGGACTAGGGTCTCCGCGTGGCCGAGCCGTGGCTTTCAGATCGGGTGTAGAAGAGCGGGAAACGGGGTCCGTGGTAGCTTGGGGGTGGACTGCTCTGATGTTTCAGCAAGGTACAACGGCGGGACTGGTGTTTCAACTCACGAGGAGGGTCCGACCTGGGGTCGAACAAGATGTCAGGGAGGGCGTCTGTGTCCCCGCCCTTCATGTGGCTGTCCCATCCCAGTGCGTTAGTGCTTGGTTCAGCCGGAGTGGTGAGACTTTCAGCCGCAGAAATTTTGGAGAATAATGAGTCGGAAATCGAAGCGTCTGTGCATGTTGACCCCTGGCTTGGACGGCGGTCCATCGTCAACGGGATCCCCACGGCCAATGGGGGACTCGTGAGGGAAGTTAAGGGGTAGGACTCAGGGACGTGGTCTTCATCGTCTGTGCCATGCGGCATGAGTGCTCTGCGGGTTTGTGACTGAGGATAGAGGCTCACCGAAGGGGATATTTGTAAACAATCCGTCTACAAAGTCCGATAAACTTTACATCACTTGACGAGTGGGGGGGGGAGTGACTTACCGAACTTGTCCAGGCGTGACTCAGGGTCTTCGTACCGTTTGGGTATATTCTTGACTGGGGGGAGTGTACCACAGACCGACGCAGCCGCCTTGACACGACCCAGGACGTCTGTGACCGGCGGCCGAAGGGTACGCTCGGTTTGCCAACTGTCTTCCAGAAGCCTCCAGACTCTACCGGAGAGGCCAAGTTCCAGCGCATTCGCGGGCTTCAATGGTTTTCCACCGTCCAAGACCTTGAACACCACCTCGGACGTGGATAGTTTGCCGAATGGTGGTGTTCCCGTGAGTACCTATATAAGGGGAATCGGTGAGTCCGTGCGTTAGGCGTTGTATAGTACGCACCTGGTAGATTACCATCGCCATCGCATATATGTCGGCTTCCTTCGAAAGCGTGCACTTGTCCAGTCCGAACTTGGATGGAACAAGGAGTTCCGGCGCCATGAACGGGGTGGTCCCTCCGCCTGCCTGGGACTTCGACGACTCCATATCTAGGCTTGGGTCATGCATGATGGTCATGAACCCGAAGTCTGCGAGGCACGCCGTGACGGGGTTGGTATTCGTGATTAGGATATTGGCCTAAACAACGTGAGTGGGGTTTGGGGATCCTGACGAAGAAACTTACACCCTTCAAGTCGCCGTGTACAATACCGGCACCGTGAAGGTATTTCAGTCCTTCAGCGGCGGACGCGAGCTGAAAGGCGCTCAGTAAGTGGTAAAGAGGTACGCGATTACGACCTACGAGTTTAAGATGGTTGCCGGCGTTATCGTGGACGTACTCCATGATGTTTCCGTTGGCCATCCATTCGGAGACCATGGAGAACCTCCCGTCCTCGAGGGTGTCAGGAACTCCGATAAGATTGAGGATGTTGGGATGGGACAAGTCCCTCCACAGGGCAACTTCTTTGCAGAAGCGCTGTACGGTGTGTGAGTGAGCCTAGATGAGAAGGTGTGGCCTAGTTTCTGACCTTGCGAATTATCGCTTTATCTTCCAGCTCTAAGACTTTCAAGGTCTTTATGGCAACGCTCTTCCCTTTCAGCACCCCCACCCGAACTTCAGCAAAGCCACCGGAAGCGCGAGGCGACCCAGAGAGATCGAACTTGTGGGATAACAGGTGAGATTCGGGAAGGTGCCCTGTCCTCCCACACAACCTCCTGAGGACACGAAAAGCGATCGCACGAAGTTCGGGTTCCAATCTCGCAACTCGGAATGCCTTCACATCCGGAGGGAAAATCAACGAACAGATACCACAGAGTGTTCGAGGGAGGTGTACCTTGTCGATGATTTCGATGAAAAGCTTTGCATCTTCCTCGGGTAACGCCAGGAGATCCGTGAGTTCATCCTTCGACGACAAGCATGACCGAAATAGGCTTGCAAATTCTTCTGACCTGGGGTCGAGCGGTGGAAGGTAATGCAGTCCCGGCGGTACATTGTTTGAGAACCCTGGGGCACACGGACGTCAGTTGGTGGCTAGGTAACATAACCCATGAGTCCTCACTTCTCTTCGATCTGTTGCTCCGTACAGTCGATCTCTGGTTGGTTGGGGTCATGATGGCAAGGGCAGAATGCGTTGAGTGGTGACACCGGTGAAGAACCACCTCAGGTGCTGGGTCTGGAAAGCAGGGGGGGGTCAGGGTGCGAGACCAGAACTCGGGGCGAGGGACCGACCGATACTAAGACTCGGGTTGGACTAATGGGGGACAATTGGGTCCAGTATCATCGCTTAAGTGCAACGGAACACATGTATACGGTGTTGCGAATGTGAAACAGCCACGTGTAATCTGGGTGCCGACGTGACAGGTTTCGTATCCTCGCGCGTCTGCATGGTAATTCCATGCACGCAAACGGGCGGGTGAGTTACGGTGACGACAGGCTTGGGGTTACGCGTATAGGGGTCACGGGATGGGCAATCTGGACATTTTAACCTCATGGGCTGTGACTTAAGGGTATGCGTCAGGTCCACGACATCTGATCAATTCAGTCATGGATCGCCGGTCTGCGATAAGGGCTTAGATATGCAACGACTGATGGACCGCTGACGACGTCACCTACCTGGAACCCCATCGTGGCTGGTTGCCAGCCACAGGGAATCAGTTGACCCCTTCCATTAATGGGCAGCGCTACCCGAGAGGTAACTCAAAAGCGCCGGTGAAACGGGGGACTTGGGATCAGCGGTGCAGACAGGGGACCCGTTTGTTTCGTAAGACAAACTTTGCTGATGAAGGGACAAGGTTCGAAGCGCTGGCCGCTTACGTGTCCACGGGCGGGGGTCCGGCGGATATACTGTGGTGGCGAAAGGTCATGCCAAGTGAAGCCGAAGGGGGAGCCCGTCTCGTGCGGTTATCCAGCGGAGGGATCAGGGATGGAGTCCGGGAGGGTGAAGCGGGAACGCGCGGAAGGGGACCACCGATCGGACTTGTCGTCCGCGTCCTCGACTCTGGCGGGAGATATCCTTCACTTTATGACCACGCCGCATCTCCGAACCCAAAGAACCTCTTGATCTCTCCTGAAACGCGCTTCACCGCTCAACCCGATTTATGCGTGTTCCTGACGTTGTTTCATCCTCCCCAAACGCCGTCATTCGTCTGCGCACATGGGCTTTCCTTGAGATGATCCACACACATGCGGAATGACGTGCGACAAATCTGCGAAAGGCCGCGATCTCGATGTCCTTTTCCATGTCCACGCACGCCTCCCATCGAATACGGGGTTAGTCGGACACCAGTTCCGGTTCCGGATGTCTTCCCCTACGCTCGTGGGAAACTGGACAGCCTGTACCGACACGAAGCGGAATCATTCGCGTGGGTCTTCACCCGTGCCATACTCTCTGTAAATGGAACGGACGGGGAAGGTACTCTGGTCAAGGATGGCCCGGCGATGTGTCGGTCCGGCCTAAGAAACACTCCGGATGCAACCACTGGAGTCAAACCCAGGGCAACTCCGTTACGCGGTGATTAGGTGTTGGTGACGGAACACCTGCGAAGGGACAAATAGAGTGTGCGCAGAAGGGGGACGGCGCGAGTAAGGGGTGCACACCCTGAACGACCGGGATGAGCTAGCCCTGCGCGAGCCGAGAAATTCAGAGAAGAGTTACGGACCCGAAGACACGGAAAGGAATCAACGAGCCCATGCCGACGCGGAGCCAAAGGCGAAGGACACACTCAGAGGTTGTCATTGCGTTCGAACGAGAAATCGCCCTTGTGAGGAAATTGAGGGTAATCAGGGCGAAAAGTGCGAGACGATATCCGGGCTCCCCAGGAATTGAAGACTACCGTCGAGGAGCATAGGCATCTGCGTGCTAGGGATGACGGCATTGAAAATCCAGAGGTTATGGGGGAACGTTGTGGGTCTTCCGGTTGGATGGGAACGTGAACGACGCGACAGGGCGTTTGCCGCTGGGCCTTTTCAAATCCATGTTGTTGCGTCGCCACTCGGCCTTGAGAATCCATCCACAACGCTCACACCCTAAACAAGGAAATCACGAGGCTGAGGAAGTGTGATTTCCGCAGATATGTACATGAATTAGAAAAACATAGCCCCGGGCGGGTCAACTGGTCCTGGGTCCGAAGGGGATGGGATAGGGTCCGGCGCACCGACCTTCACGACATAGTAGCTGAAGAACATCACCTTGAAAAGGAAGGCGACGACCAGGTGGAAGAGGACAATTGGGATGATGAATATCCTGCTCACGCGCGAGTCCGCCTGACGAAACGATCGGTGAAATATTGCCCAAGGCAGCTGATACTCCGTAGACGTACCGTTTGGAGAATAGGATATACGTTTGCACAGAGAAAATACCCGGATATGGCGAAGCCCACCCCCGTGAGCACCCATCTCAATATAGAGGAAGGGGCAATACAGATAAGCTAAATGGCCAAGTGCGGCCGCGTAAGTGCGTGAGGCTAGAGATTGGGTGGGCGGTAACGGACCGAGATCGGTATCCACACGAATTGACCGTACCCCCACACGGCGATCGCCTCAATCACACTCCATTCCCCCAGCCCATAATATCTCAGCGCAACCCACAAAAGCGCAGGCCATCCCAGGCCGTAAACGTAAACGAGCCCGAAAGCGGTGCTCAGTAGACTGAAATCATAGTCGATCGGTTCGTCGGAGAGGTAGGACACGATGGAGTGCGCGAGAGAGGAGAAAACGTAGAGGGCGAATATAAGAGTTGTCAGCGTCCAGAAAGGACCATATAAGTCTGCGGCTGGCGTCAGGTGGGCGGAGAGGTATGAGGGAGACCAAGGGAGGAGGGTCGTGTAACAGCGTTTGAGGACCTGGTCGGGGTGACGTAGGGAATTGATTGAGACGGAAGAAATGAAGGACGCAGGCTGACCATGGATGTGTCCACGTCGAAGTACGGTTGGTAGTACTCTAGGTTCCAGAACGCGCTTTTGGCATTTGCATCTCGAAACCCTATGCGGTTTGAGTACACGTCCGTCGACACGTTCGGGCCGCCGTACCTGGGCCAGTCCCTCCCCTCGATGCGTTTGGATTTGCTTCAGAACCCAGGTAAGCTGCGTCGGTATCAACTACGACCCAAGGTACGGTGGTGATAGTCTCGTACAATGGAACTGTAATCTCTCGGGGCCCTCCTCTATTCTCTGTGGGTGGGAGTCAGAGGGGATGCGTTGGAAATCGACACGCCAACCTCATCAGCTTCGATTTGAATGTAAGCCATGGGGAGTGCTATTCCTCAAGCAGGGAGGGCGGTGAAATGCTGGAGCGCAGGAGTGTGAAGTGGTCGATGGAAGGCTTTTGCCGATCGGTCTCGGTTGCAATTCCCACACTTGTTGTGTGATGGGGTACTGTCCCATCCCCCTGCCAGAGATCGACCTCATAGGCCACGGGATCTTACCCTCACTCGCGTACTCTCTTGGAAGGTAGTCGTCTCGCGTAAACGCAACATGCACGGGGGCTTCACATTTCCAAACCTATCGAGCAGCGTAACCTATACTAAACTTTATCTCGTTCCCCATCCAACCTTGTTCTACACGACGTTGTCTGTGCTGATGCTCGTTTGTACGTATGGATTTTCTCCCAGATGGTACAAGCCGGCAGCGGGGGATGAGATTGATCACCTCCTTTCAGTCTCAATCAGATCTGCCCCAGGAACGCAAAAAAGGGCGCGACGGAATATGACCCGGGAATCTTCGACCTCGCCCATGGCGACAAGCTTGTTGTCGGAATACAACTGCAGTTTGAGCCAGAATCTTTTACTACACGGCCAACGATCTCGGATCTCCAGAAAACGTCTCCTCTGGCGGATGTCCCCGGTGATCGGGCGGAATGTCCTGGGATGTCCAATAACTGCAATTCATCGATGGTCTCTGGATTGTTCGCCCCAGATGATCCATGAATTGTCTCACCGGAGGTCCGGAGTGATCTTATGGACATCCCCTGACATATTCTACTTAGGTTGACGGATCCTCCCGGGATGTCCGGCCACTGATCGAATTTGGACCGCTGAGATCGTTGGCCGTGTACAATACCATGCCCCCATGCGCATGAAAGACTCGCTGCCCGGTCATCCTCGAGGTCCTCGGTTTGAATCTCCGCCTGAACTTGGCAGCCGACCGCTCGGGGATGGAGCACCGAGCTCGTCGCGAGACACGACCAAGTGAGGAGTGGACCTCGTGTGACGACGCACAGAGTGCGGCTGTTTCGTTGCGCTTTGCCGTGTCTCCTTTTCTCCACCGCTGAGGTCCGTGCTCTAATCTCCTAGTCTTCGCTATGTCTTCAGCCCGTCTTATGTGACCTGGATCAGACCTGTTGACAACTCTCCCTCACCTTCCAATTCCGACCCCCCCATCCATCTGAACCACACAATCACATCCACGGTGCCGCTCTCTTTCAGGTCGGAGATGACTTTTCGATACGGCGCTCGACAGTCTCACTGCCCCTGGATTTGGAGCATCCTCCTCAGGATCTTGGTCCAGGCTGCTGCTGTCGGCCATGGCGCGTCCTCTGCCGGCCCGGACTAAGCGCTCGGACCCAAGGCGTCGTCTTGTGGAGGGGGATCGTCACGGGGTGGAGGACGCCTGATTCTATCGTATTCATCTTCGAACAATGGCGCAAGAGTTTCGCATCTGACAAGTCTTTGGTGAGACGATCTAGCCTACTGGCGACTTCTGGAGCGAAAAGGATGCGGTTGGTGAAAGGTTTGTGGTTATGGATGAGGTGCAGCTTCAAACCTTCGATCTGGTGAAGGAGCTTAGGTACGCATTCCTGCGCTGGACGGCGAAACATGTTCCTTACCTTTTTCTCCGGCAATTCGGCCAGGACTGCTGGCATGTCAGCGTCCTCCTCGAACTTTATCCACCCGCAATAGTTGCGCTTTTGCAGCCGATCACCCAAAGTCAAGTCCACAGAACCTGGCACAGTCTTGCGAGCCTGAAACAGTAGGTGAAAGCGGAGATGTGTCAGTGCCATTCAGTAATCTCCCCAATGACACGAGACAAACCTCTTCAAGCTTGAGTCTTCCGATATCCGGTGGGATCGTGCGTATCGTGACCTGATTCCCCTCAGGCATCACAGCAAATTCTTCGCCGCGATCGTCACCCCTGGTGTTCTTCGAAGTCATGCCGTTTGCGGTAGATCTCCCGCATTCATTTCCGTTACCACCTTCCCCGTCGCCCGGGATCTCATCGTCCCAAACGTTATGCACATCCTCGGCTCCTGCCGGGCCAATCACAGAGTCTGGATTCTCGCCGAAAGTGCCATTGGACACAAACGTGCTCAGTTGTTCCTACAGAAAGCGGACGGTTTCGTTTACATCACTTTACTCCGCATGGCAATAGATTAATCTCAAAACTTGGGAAAGGTTCAAACTCATTTGAGGTCCCCCCGGATTGGACGAATGAATGGACCAAGAACTGATTCCGTGGAACCTCGGAGGCTAACAAACGAAGGATCTACATGACGGCCGTCCGCTACTCCCCCGAGGTTCAGGTTCAGCGTTTCAGGAGCCGACCCAATCCCGGGATGCAGCACACGTCAAAAAAATCGCCAAATCGCTTGAGTTTGAACCTCAGTAACTAATTAGGTCGCTACGTGGGGCGAAGCCGTGCATACAAATATTGGAGAACGAGCGAGAAAGCGAGATCCGCCGAGAAATAAAAAGAATCAACGAAAAGGTGAAAGAATATAGGTTTGTTAATGGTTGGTCGAGAGGCAGGATAACCTCCTCCGACCGAGCGAACAGTAGTGACATTGGGAGCCCCCGGACATGACTCCGTGTTCGTTAGACAAACGCAGACAAACAGGGGTACCCTTATATTCGATAAGAAGTGCGCAGATTGTTGAATTGCATATTATAGTCTAACGTGGGGAAGAGTGTGTACAATAGTGAGCGACTCGCTTGGCGTGGAGAAGGGTACATGCGATTTTGTGGTGGCGGTCAGCCGTTAACTTGGTGACGGGATCGCAAGGGCCCTCGTAACCGCCTGAGAAACCCCAAGATTAACCGTCTGACCTTGTCCACGATCCAAAGCGAATCAAAAACACGTCGGACTGTCTTCATCGGGTCGGGTTGAGGTAGACGGGCGCTGGAAGGGGGAAGAGTGGAGCGTGCGATGGCGACCGTCTGAGTATCCTCGGATCCTTCGTCCTCATGTCAGAACCGGGTGGGTGATTCGGTCACGAGCAAAAGCCTACCGTCGTCCTCTAATTGGCCGCTCAACGTGCCCGTGATTCCCACCGCATAGGGTCGTGAGTCGATAAACTTGCCTCCCAAGTATGAGGGACGTCCGCGTCTGTTGCGAGGAAATACCAGGGCGGGTGGGGTAATCGACTTCCCCCATTTATGAACATCTTCCCTCAGTTGGTCGAGGATGACGGAGGTCGGCGGACGCTTAGAGCGCTGGGACCCATCCTCCACACCCCAAGTGCTGACCACCAGTTCCCACAACCGATCTGAGAAGCCCGAAGGTGGTCTATCCGGCCGGCCCCCTTCGAGGACTCTGCATATGACGGCCGGCTCTTTTGGGACATCGTTGAACGGAGGGCACCCCGTGATAACCTACCCAGAGAGTTGTACGATATTTCAACGCCGTGGTAGGGATCTAAAAGTACTCACCTCTAGAATCGTCATACCAAGAGCGTAGATATCTGTGCTCC
>Ga0307509_10005646_pt1 | contig 17284 bp, 22 predicted proteins | sample 10_EM_MG_FD_202245 | JGI IMG/M metagenome (GOLD analysis project Ga0307509, IMG submission 202245) | Populus trichocarpa ectomycorrhiza microbial communities from riparian zone in the Pacific Northwest, United States - 10_EM | ecosystem: Host-associated > Plants > Roots > Unclassified | place... | reverse complement strand
AACTCTGGACTTTCCTTATACAGCAAGTATTTTACCAAGCCACTATACCAAATTCACTCCTCAACCCCTGTGTTCCGAACACCCCTGCTAGCAAAAAGTACAAAACTTAGGCGCTGTACCTCCGTACCTCCGTAGGGCAGATAAGGGCTTTGCGATCCGGAGAGCGCTAGTACTATCATGTAACAAGACCGTCTCATAACAGCAACACGAAATCATTACCACTTCCAAGATAGGATACCGGTACAGTACTCCAGCTGCACACGGTAAGGTATCCAATCTCGTCACCAACCCTGATAACGATGTGATACAGTTCGATGCGATAACCCTATATCTAACTTAAATCATACCACTCAATACGAAAACGCCCCCCCACCTCGACCTACCAACCCCAAGAGACACCATCTTTATTTCTTCATCCCAACCCAGGCAAACTGGTTCCCCAAAAACCTTAATCTTATTTCTGTTTCAAGGTCCCAGATCATCCATTTTATGCGCAGTGGTAGATCGTGCTAGCAGCCTTATCCAAGTATGCTCGTTGCACAGAGCTCACCACAACCGAGTAGTCTTCTTTCCTTTCTTCTTTCATTCCTCCTTCCCCCTTCAGGAGGAGGTACTAGCACCCTGATAACGGAAGGTGGAGTAATCCCCGGGGAAACCAAGAGAAATTGACCGAGATATTTTCGAGTTCAGTGACATTTGATCGTTGATCTTGCGCTTTACACTAACACAAACCAGAAGTTATTCAATTGCAGCTACTTTTTGCACCATAAAACATTTGGCTATCGTGACGCGTGTCAAGATTTAAGAAAAAGATTGTAGTTTTGGAGTTTGAGTGAACTTCCTAGATCGGAAGTTCTCTAAGTAACTACCTTTACTTAGCAGGGGGTTCCCGGGTCCAGTAATGGTGTGAGTGGCAAGGTGTTGATACGAGATGAGGAGATTGTCAGAATGAACCTGAATTGCTCATGTTGGTCGTCTTTACCATTTTAGTCTTGCTGTGTGTGGCGAGGCGCTGTGTCGATGGGTGACCAAAAGTGAGTTCTGTCGTTATAAACTGGTTGAGTTATATAGCCAAGAGTGAAGGGTTGCTGTGGTAGATTTTGGTAGTTACCTTGTCTGGTAAGTAGGGGGAGAGGATGTAAGATCGGTTCATTGTTCGGAGCTTCAGGCGCGGTACACATAGACTAAGTAAAGTACTAACTTTTACGCGGCTTGTTCGTATACACTGTACTGTACAAAGCGCAGATAGGGTAAAGTGCTGGTCTGTTTGCCCGAGGAGATCCAAAACAGGCGAGTGATGGCAGGTGATGTTAAATTAAATAGGAGGATGTTACACTCTAGGGGAGACCGAGATGTGGGGGGGCTTTTACCTTGTTACGTTCTCTCCACTTGTGTCACCCCGGACGGGCTCCGGCATAGTGAGGCAATGGGAGGAGGGGGGGTGGGGGAGTCCCAGGCCAAAATCCTGGCAATGCGAATTCGGGATACGTTATGCCTTAACTTTGGGGAGTCTAGCTTCTGAGAAGTGGTGGTCTTTTGGGATCATGATATTCACTAAAAACAAACATGTATCCTCGAACCTCACATATCGCACACAAATGGGTGAGTAGGAAATACCAGTCAGAGCTGGGAAGGCACTCGGGAACTAGTGGAGTACCTTTTTCAAATCCTAACCCCGAACGAGAAATTAAATACTCTCTATTACCCAGGCCATCTAGAGCTCAGATCCCAAAGCTATCAAAGCTTAGACTCAGATTCTCGCGGGCAGCATAACAACTTTCATGCGGTCATGCCTACCGAACTGGGAAGTCTCACCTATTCTGTGCTTGCAAGCAACCGTGACATAGAATTTGGTCGCTGGACAGACACTGTGCTTATGCCATTATCCCGATTTTCCTTGTGGAACCTCGGAACCCGGGTTGGGCCTTGAACATCGGGCTTTCTCCGAACCGGGAACTAAAGCCAAACATAATAGAGCAGATGCCCCCTATGTGCCCCAGTTAATGCCAGCCAATATCTCGGATTCGAATAACGGGCCGTCTTGTAGAAAAACATAACTACCCCTGTCTCCCATCCGCAAGGACCCTCACTGACCTATCCTGCAAGTTCACTACTCCTATCACCAACGAAACTCACCGCGTCACACAATATGTGGACACCACATCTGTCAGTGACAGGAGTTGTGGGGGGAATCGATAATCGGCAGCAAGTGCGAGATGTACAGTAGAGTAGTATACTCGACCAAGAAGGTCGAGAAGCCGAGCTCCTACATGCCACACTAGCAAGCGGTAAGGCATCGAGTGATTAATCAAGCCTTAACACAGACCTAAGCAGAAAGAGAGAGACTCGCATTTTTATAACACTTTAGCCTATACCAATCACAGGCTACAGACATAAAATACTAGAATACCGACTGAACAATACTACGATTACAGCCCAATATTTCTACCATACCAAAGGGAGAGGAAGGGGGGGGATGTCCGTATATTCACTAAAACTATAAAAACGCAAGCCCAAGGTCAAGAAAACTCTACACATGCCTCCAAACCGCCTTAAAAGGTATATCGCACTTTAGTCCACCGTTCAACACAGAGACCACGAGCACCCAATTTCCCAACTAGCCAAAGCTTGTGTCCCCTACACCTGACATCGATTCTATTAGCCCGACATCATCCAAGGCAACGCAACTCGGTGCCCGACGGAGGCCGCCTAAGGCTCCGAGACATCTAGGAAGTTCGCCAGAAGCACACTTGAGCAGATATTGTCGGCCAAGCAAGCTTCTCCACCCAGGATAACATCACAAATCACTCCTCCCCCTCCCCAGGAGTAAATTCCACTCATTATCAACACCCCCAGTACGATATCTCCGCCTTCGTGAACCTAACAACCAAAGCCAGCTTCGCTTCTATGCGCCCAACTTTCATCATAAGTCTTCCAGCGAACTCAAAGAGAGGAATAGATAAGCCAGCCGAAATCTGCCATGAAGGAGGGGAAGTCGTCGACTGTGAAATCTGTACTGTGATGGAATAAAGCTTTCGAGAGTGCAGTGCAACGTGATACGATGCAGCATAATTAAAATATATACCGAGATTCCCACCTTTAAGCTTCTTCGGGCCCAGGGGGAAGGGGGAAGCCAGGTCGTGATACCAACTAATTACGAGCTATAGCCCCACAGCTATCCTACCCACTGTGGCTCTAGCCTATAGACATTTTCACCGGCGTCGTCGGTACAACCAAGTTCTGTATAATATTTCTTTGTTAACAGATCTCCTCGTGGTTGACTAATCTTATCTTGGCAACTCAACCAAGTTCTCCGTGGCGCAATTGGTTAGCGCGTTCGACTGTTAATCGAGAGGTTGGAAGTTCAAGCCTTCCCGGGGAAGAGATTGTTTCAGCAATTTTTTTTTCTTTCCCCCTTCCTCCAGTGGAGATGCACACTGCTTTAATCGCTACCCCTCATATGTTTCTCCGCGAAGGGATTTGTTGAGAACTCTGTTAATTGATCAGGGGAGGGAGTCGTAAGGAGGATGGTACAGTACTGTACTGGAGCAGCAGGTGCTTAAGTTTGGTAATTAGTCTTCAGGCTGGATTACCATTTAAGGTGTTGGACCGGGAAGTGGATCGGTCAGAATGGGCCAAAGTAGAAATCGGGATATCTCGATTGATGTGCAATGCTAGGAGGAGGTTCGGAAGGGGAGGAGATATTTCTGATAGCATATCATGTTAGATTTGCCCCTTTTTTTTAGAGCTGAATTTGGAGGTTCTATTTTGTCGAAATTTCTGCAGTGAGGATTCTTGCAAAATTTAGATGAACCGATTCACTTTTTGCGTCCGATCCACTTCCCGGCCCAGTACTGTACAATGCGTTACCCGCCTCCGTAAAGCTCCCATACTATATCTTTCCTAGCACTACATATCATTACTATTACTACTACGCGGACCCTTGGAAACGCTTCCCACCCCTCCCTTCCCTCAATTTAGCAAAAGAAAAGAAAAAAACAAATTGTGTTACCGGTAGAGGTTTACAATGTCCCAAGGTATCATATATCCAGAAAAAGCTCTTGCTGCTCCATTGTCATTAATAGGGATTTGTTCTTTTGAATCACCAGATTCGCGCAAGGAAGGGTCTCCTGTGAAAAAACCACGGCCAGTCCCAGCATTCCTAACGCAGTAACAGTACCTCACAACACCACACAACAAATACAATACCCACAAGCCCCACAGCAGATTCCGCAATCCAGTACGAGCAGCGCGCGAATGCCGGGTCAGTATTGTACTATATGGTAACTAGATCAAAGGGCGACCGAACGAATTCTAAACGACCGAATCACTCGCTATGTCTCCGGGCTATATATCACGTCCGGTCACGGTATGGCCCGCCGGGGTGGCTGCCAGCCTCCGTGCATGGCGCCTCCCAGGGGTGTTGGGCTGTGATGGGTATTTGAGTAGTGCACCGGGCCCTCGCATCCGGGTGTGTATGCGCCTTTCCGATGTTGAGTTGATGAATGTTGATTGGCCGAGCCTTCCACTCCCCTTTGTTACCTCCTCCCATCTCGGAGTAGACTAGGCTAGCAGGGTTTATTGTGGAGTGAAGTCGTATCCTCCAGATTTGGTGGGGGCTGGGGTGAGTTTTGTAGTCCGCGAGTGATGGGCTGTGATCGTGTGATTTACGGTGGGAGTGGACGTTTGTTTGGTTTATTTGGATTGGGGATTTTCTGGGGAGGGTACGAAGTACTGGCGACAAGGAGGAAAAAGTGAGTGTGGGAGAGACAAGTTCGGGGGGATACGATATTATATGTTCGTATACCGCCCTACACAAGCACAGCATAGTACGTCATTAAACAAATGATCATACCGTGCACCCCGCCTCGTCAATGCTTCCGCTCCTTGAATGAAAACCAGCAAAAAAAAAAAAGAAAAAAAAAAGAAGCCCCTACTCCACCCACTCCGGATCCGCCTGCCTCCTCCAGCACGCCACAAATTTCCTCCCCCCGTTCCTCTCAACCTTCTTCCCCTCCTCCGTATCAGTCTTCATGACAGCAACGCACACATCATCATCGACCTCTTCCCCAGTCAACCTCTCAAACAGCGGATGCTCATCAAAATGCTTCGCCATCCAATGGTGCAAATCTTCCACGTCGGTGATAGTATACATGATACCAGCAGGTGCGAGCACGTAGGCATACTCGCTCCCCAGCGTAGGCCTAAGCACGAATCAGCAACCACACAACTCCCGACAACGAGAGCAGAACGGGGTACACACGATACAATCCTAGCCTTGTGCTTCCTAGCTTTAAAATGCGGATCGGGAAAGCACAAGAACACCTTCTGTAACTGAGACCTTTCGAAAAAATTGGGCAGGAACTTCATAGCGTTGGCCCGGATGACCCCAACATCCCCGTAGATTTCTCCGCCTTGTAAGCGTCGCAGCGCACGGATCCGCTTGTCGACGTATTCTGTCACTTGTGTTCTTATTTCCATGCCCAGCATGCGTACTCCCGGGAGGACTTTTGGCAGAGAGATTATTAGCCCACCGAAGCCGCAGCCGATGTCTGCAACTTCTACCTTTTTCTCTTCGGAGGTAGAGGTAGTGGGGGAGGGAGAAAAGTGTTTGCTCCAGTCCATGTCCTGCGGACATGGAGGGTACATCAACTGATGGTCCGAGAAGGGATTCGCGTGCGCGCGCTGTCGGTAGTGCTTCTTCTGCGGGAGGCCCTGGCGGGTTGGATCCGAGCGGTAGGCGGAGCGGTTGCCAGTACGTTGGCCACTAGCCGGCTTCTGACGCTTTGCCGGGGGGGAGGCGGAGGTTGAAGTTGTTGGCGGGGCTGACATCTTATGTCTCGGTATTCCGTCAGTCTTTTCTTCTTCTAAGATTGGCGGTGGTGGGGAGGGGGAGAGGTCGGGGGAGTTATTCTTTTTTGCTTGTACGATATTTTTGAGAAAGCTCTGTTCGGAAGTTACCGAGCGGAACGCTGCAGTGCAGGCTTGGCGGAACGATGGCTAAGTTACAGATGTGGCGCAGGAACCATAAGAACACTAATAATTATATATATTACACAAAGGTGTCTCCGCCAAATGTTATGTTCACCTCTCTCACCAGGGCATTGGAGATTGACTTGCCAGATTCGCAAGAACAGAATCATCCCCCATGGAACTCGGTAGCCACTGACAATCTGCCTATGATATTCGGAATTGGGGCTGCTCCTCGTTTCAAGTGTATTATTTTTAAAAATCCAACACCGTTCCATTACCTCTAAAGAGAGCTTCCCAGAGGGGGTTGATTATAGTGAGGGGAAGCACCTTGTGGGCAGGACACATCGAGGGAAGGGAGAAGCTTCCCATCATTCCTGAAAGATTGGGTCTGCTAGGGAAGGTAGAATTTACAATCCTCGATGTGCTTGGCCATCAGTCTGGCCGGCTGTCAGAATATGGAATCTGCTACTACTCGAGTAGTGATATAAGATCTAGGTTTAGAGGACTGGGAAAGCCCTATCGCATTAGTAAGAAACACGTAGACTCTTTCCATAGCCTTGATATTTGCAAATGGACTATGATACCTTGCCAGAAAGTTTTCGCTCAACAATGGGCTAGTGAATGGACTTGTGAAATAGATTAAGAAACCAACTGTGGTAAGGAGTTCAACAATCCGGAAACAAGAATGAAGGAGTACATGGCATCCGGGCTCTGTCAACTCCGGCCCCAAGTCCACAATAGTCGTTTAAATGCCCATTTGAGGGCCAAGGGGGAAAAGAATAAAATTCAAGGTTTAGACAACTCTAGGGCTATGGTGCTAGTGGTCCAAAATGTGTGCCCCAAATTCGACAAGGTTTGACCTCTATCGCATTACAACACCCAACATAATTGAAAGAAAAGGCTCTCAGGAACTAAAGAGAATATGCAGGAAACGATGCCGAGAGTTTCTTTGCCAGTTAGAGTGTCTACCAGCCACACAACAGGAACCGAAAAAGCTGTATTATATTCACGGCAGGAGAACCCGAAATATGCTATCTCAGCCACACTCTTAGCAGCCACAAATTTGGTGCTAAGGAAGTATCATAAATTAAAAGCTTTTGTGTTGTACGTAGGGACTGTGGGAGGTCTCCCGTGTAAGGTGGGGAGGGGGGTGTTGTTCTTCGTAAGAGGTACAAGAAAGCAAGAGGTATAAATACATGACGTGGAGCCCTCCATATCCCCAGTATACAGATAACCTCCTCCGGTGGTAATCTACCGCATGGCCATCTGCATGCCCGACAGGACCTAACGTCCCACTAAATATTTGAGGGAACACCTATTACCTAAAGCCACTCAGTCAACCCTACGATGATCAACATCAATTATGAAATTCCAGCTTAGGCAAGACTTACCAGAATTATCTACAACAAATCACGGGAGTATTCCTTACAATCTCTCTTCCCCCGAAATACATCAACTCGAATCAAGCGGTCCCTTCCACGCCACGTCCAAGGTATGGCTTGAGAGAAGCATGATACTCGAAAGAAAGGCACCCCACCCAGCCGGCCTTACCTCTTCTCCAATTTTCAATAAGAGCAATCTTCATGGAGATAAGTAAAATCCCAAATCACCCATGTATGCCTCCCCTTGAGGCTATCCCGGCAAAGCCCTACCATTTTGTATGCATCACATAGGCGCAACGGATTACCCATAGCTGATTTCAAGTGCACAGCACTATTTTGCGGAAGGAAACATTGTGTGTGCTTTGAATACTGTACCCGTCCCAGGCAAGAAAACCAGGGCATAGGGGGAGGGGAGTAAATGCCTTGTGATAAGGCAAAAATACCTTTGAGAGATTCCTGAAATGCCCCTATTTTCTCCACTAAATTTCTAGGCACTTCTTGCCTTGGACGAGTATCCACTGAGGTTTAAAAAATTAAGAAATTCTTCAACAGCTTGGCTGGCACGTGATGTGGTAGGGGGTTGAGGTCACGATGCGATTGCGATAGGATACGTGCGATAAAAGACGTTTGAGAACCATACAGTGCGGTACGGTGCGCATGGTAAGGCTACGGAAGCAGGCAAAATGTCGTGGATATGGTAAGCCATTCATCGTCATCACCACCACTACCACCTTACTTCACCAGTAATTCACGATGTCAACCGCAGCTTTCCCTCCACTCACTCGCTCACCGGACAGCCCAGCCTAATTTGATGATATGATAGCCAGGGGCAGCGGTAGTGGGTATTTTGATATATACAACTCATGATGAGAAAAAGAAAAAGAAAACAAGAAGAAAAAGAAAACAAGACAGATTCCAAGGGAATATATCAGTTCCAAAGAGGTGTGTGTGAGAAGAAAAAAAGTCCACAAGCCCCAAATCAAAAGAAAGTCGAGTACGCCATCAATCATTGAAGGGGGGGAAGGAGAGTCAAGGGACACACGACTGGCTATCTCGTGTGATGGTAATGGAGGAAAGGGGGGGGAACGGCCATGAGAGGAAAGAGTAAAGGTAAAACACTGTAAAAAAAATAAAAAATGAACATGAACATGAACCAGAAGAACCCTAAAACTAGATCAAATAATTGCTTCTCACCACATACATCTCCTAAAAAAAAACACCCACTCCCTTTGCACCCGTTTCCACCCGCGCTTACTCCATACCCGCTATTCCACACAAAGTCTGGTAATTACCACGCTGCCAATGATATCAATGAAGGGTTATCGTCTTTTGGATCGAAAAAAGGAGGCATCAAGACAGACAAAAAAAGCAAATCAAGAGGAGAGGGGGGAAGAGAAAAGAGAAGAAGAGCAGAAGAAAAAGAAACGAAAATGAATAGAGAATGAAATGGAAATATGATTTGAATTGAATTGAATTGAAAAAAATGAAAAAATGAAAGAAATAGGAAAAAAAAAAACCAGCATCACAAACAAACAAACGCCCGGATTGATTCCTCTTTCATGTTTCTGCTCTTCAGCCTCCCCCCTACACCGATTCACCGAAACTCAACAGCCCCGAAACACCTGTCCTGGACATGTTTCAATTCAAGCTTTTGAAACTTCTCACTTTTGGCGTGGAAATATATCCCCGACACACTTCCCGTGACCTGATTGAAGCATATGTAGTAGAAACCCTCGAAGCTCGCGCCCGTGATTTGCTTTACCCTGTGGTCGGGAACTAGAAAATATTCCTTCCAGCGCATGAAAATGTGCTCCCGCTGCTCGAAACCCCTGTAGTTGAAGTCGGCACGCTTGGCTTTGCTCGCCAACGGACGATAGGCCGGAAATCGTGCCCAGTGTTGGTAATCGTTCTTCTCACTGGACCCCCATTCCGGCCGACGGGTTTGGAACGTATACTTGTCTCCAATCATCTCGCCCTCAAAGTAGGTCGTCAAGGTGGGGTGGTCTTCGGTCAGGCCTTTTTTTTTGATTCGTTGACATGTCAGCAATTGCTATTGCACAACGATGGTGCAGGCAGGCATTGGAAAAAGGGTCGGGAAAGAGAAGAGCGATAGAAACAATCTTCAATTGGACTGCAGCGAAGAGCTGCATGGTGCAGGGGAAGGGCAGGGAAAAAAATTTCAGGAAAAAGTAATTCAAGAAGCCCAGAGCGAGATCGCCCCAGATTTTTCACAAGCCCGAGGGAAGAGTAAAAATAAACAGAAGATCAGAAGGAAAGATCGGACAAACCTTGGATGCGAAGATAGCCGCAGAGAAAAGATTCGGCCATGTCGACATGCTTAAGCTCGACATGAACCTCGTAGGTAGATTTATCAGAAGTTTGCTTGCCAGAAAATTTACTACCTGAGCGAAGGAAAGAGCAAGGCGAAGATGGTAGCAACTACCGAGTGCGCGCCACAGAATGCAGAAGTCAGGAGTTAGCGACTGACAGCCAATATAAAATCTTCATCCTCCAAAGGGCAGTTAACGAAAGTGGAGGGGACTAGAAAAGGTGCGATGTTTTTTTTTTTTTTTTTTTTTAAACGAAAAAAACACCTCCCCATTTCAGGCGGAAAGATACCGGTAGCCCCAGAGGATACATAAACCATATACAAGTAAGTTGTAATGCAAAGGGAGATCCTTGAAATAAAAACAGACAAAAAAATGAAAATGAAAATTCGCGGGAGGTAGAAAAAAAGAAACCACTTACCCGCTTTGAAGAAAACTCGTAAGAGAGCGACGGTGTGAAGGGGGATTCGGGAGAGATGGGAAGTCCATGGGACGCAGCGGCCTTCGGATGATCCATATGCTTTCGCTCAAGAGAGGGCGAAGGTTCGGACTGTAGATCTCTCTCCATATCCCCCTGCTGTTTCATTACCGCGGTGGTGGTGGTTGTGGTGGGGGCAGTAGCGGTAGTGGTGACCGCTTCGTCGTCGGACATGTTGGTGGGAGACAGTTGGGTTTGGGACATGATGATATCTTGCTGGTGAGCAGCAGCGGCGGCGGGTTGTTGTCGCCGGATTTGAGAGGAGATAGCAGAAGTCGAGCGAGAGACAGTTGGGTTTTCTTCAGGAGGACAGGCGAGCTGTAGGCGGGAGGGACGAGTGAGCTCATTGATGTTTTCAGGAATGGTCGTAAGAGTCTCATTGGGTGTCGGCATGATTGTTGTTTTAATTTATTGTGAGATTTTATTTATTTTACTCTTTCCCCCTTGTATGTGAGAGCCTGATATTATAGGTAAAAGGTTGGTGAGGAGACGGTTCGTGCTAGTGTTGTATGAAGAGGGGGTTCGAATTCCAGGCAATAGCGTGGTAGAGTGATGGCGGTGGAGGTGCTATGAGCAGAGAATAGGGAAAGTTGTGCAAGGGGAATCTTTTTTACCCTATTTTTTACTTTCTTTCAGACACAACGGGGGAGCGGAGAAGAAAACCGCTTGAACGGGATATGGCGGAACAAGTCGAAAAATTGAAGGGGAAGGAGGAAGAAGGATGATGTAGTAGAATTAGAAGTTAGCTCGGAGAGAAGGAATATTTTTCTCGTCGAAAGAATGAGGAGTTGTGTGGATGATGTGGAGGGATGATGGTCCTAGGCCGGTAGATGCTGGATGCTGGATGCTGTCTTGGTTAGATGGATGTATGAAGTTGAGGGAGGGAGGGAGGGAGGGAGGGATGGGCGGGCAGATGGAGCGACAAACCCGCTTGTACGGTATTCCGCCAAGATTTTGTGGGGTGGTAGCAGTAGTAGGAATATAATAGAAAATCAGGCGAGACCGGAAGGGGGAGGGGAAATGCAACAGTGAAGATATATAGAGGGAAGAGATGGAAGAGGGAGAGAGGGAGAGAGCGAGAGAGCGAGAGAGCGAGAGGGAGGAAGACTTCAGCCATAATAAATTTACCCTCCAGATAAGAAAGAGCCAGAATTCCCAAAGGTAAGAGCGAACTTCCCAAGAATATCATACCCCACAGTACCAGTACTAGCACTACTCCAATATATTTCCACCGTGCTATGAAAGTATAATACCAAGCTCAACCCAACCCCAGTACTATACCGGTACCCCAGTTCAAGTCAAATCAAGTCAACTCCCAATTCCCAATTCCCAGCAAAAAAAAAGTTGGCGGACCACCAAGCGACTCGTGCGACACCCATCCACCCGTCAAAACAGCGGCTACCCACTTACCATGCATGTTAGCTATCGTACGGCAAGTCCTCCTCGCCCATCAAAGCAAAGCAGCCCTATCTCCGAAAAGCCCTCCATCACTACCACCACCATCACCATCACCATCACTATCACCAACATCCTTCGCCCGAGGACCTTCCTTCAGGAAAAAAATGAAAGAGAAAAATAAAGAGAGAGAGAGAGAGAGAGAGAGAATCACAACCGGCTTCCCTCCCACCCCCAACCCCTACAGACCTAATAGAATCCACCGAGTTCAATTACACTGTTGTTCACGCCTCGACACAGACCAGAAGCAAACGTCGCAAAAGTTATGCCACGGCCCCAAGTGCGGCCCCTAATATGCACAATCTGCAAACGGCTATTATTCTGCCTAATGCAGCCTACTGAGCTGCACTGCGAGCGACAAATATCCGAGGCTGCCAAGCACAACACAGTAGAGTACATTGCGGCACTGCGCAGTACAATACAGTACCCATCGCGAGTGATTAGACATGAAGAGCTCCCGGGAGTACTGTAGCCCGTAAGCTCCGGAGATATCCACCCTCAGATCGTCATTCCGGATTCCCCCATGTTTTTTTTTGACACAGGAGAGAGGTGTGGGGTTGCTACGTAACTCTGATAACCAATTAATTAATTAACCTATTGCGCTACGGTATTTGCGACCCTTGCTGCTTGTGGAAACGTGCCGAACTCGCACGCAATTCTGGGGAAACCCTGTACTTATCGTAAGGCTATTGGAGTTGGAGTTTGTCTTTGAGTTTTCTCTTCTGCTTGAGCCGTGGTAGCCATGCTGGCATCACGCGGCGGGGTGTAGCGCTGTAAACAGAGAATCGGATTATGGCGATACGAAATAAAATAAAACTAAAATGCTATTGAGAGTGCGGCATCTGGCACGGGTGGGACAAAGGTCGAATGGGATCATGGTGCGAAAGCTACGCGGCTCTTTCGTAGGGACTTCAATATTTCAATGTGTTATTGTGTGAGACTTGGGCACGAGATCAGGATACCATAAACCTCCCCACTTTTTAGACTATGATACCTACAATCCGAGACTCCAACAGCCTAATGATGCTTGACCACCCCCGCAGCATTGGCCTGTTCAATAATCCTCTTCTTATAGGCCTTAATATCCCCCGGAAAGCTCTCCACACTCCCACTATCGCACACCCACAAGTGAGTGCACACGTTAGCGAGCATAGTAACATCGTGCGAGACCATGAGCACGCCTCCACGAAAATTCCCCAGCGCATCGGAGAGCGCGTCCATGGCTTCTACGTCCAAGTGATTGGAGGGCTCGTCGAGGACGAGGATGTGCGGGTTGGTCAGAGAGAGGCAGGCGAATGCCACACGGGACTTTTGGCCTCCGGAAAGGAGGGCCATCTTTTGGAGACCTGTTGTCCCGGTTATGCCAAAGGCACCGAGGTGGCGGCGATACTCTTCATCGGTTCTGCCTGGGAACATCTTTGCGCAGAAGGCTACTGCGCTGGAGTTTAAATCGAGGGCATCGACGTGGTGCTGGGCGAAGAAGCCAATTCGGAGGCGGGGGTTTTGGGTGATACTAGAGATATTGTTAGGCTTTTTTTTCCTATACAAAACTAGAGTGGATAGGAGCCCTACAGCCCGCTTGATGGGACAAGTTGGCCAATGAGCAGTTTCAAAACAGTAGTTTTACCGGCACCCTACGTTTGGGTTAGTATATCTCTACGACCACAAATTTATTTCCAAGCACTCACATTAGGCCCCACAATACCAATCCGCGAATCTAATTGAACGTCCAAATCCACCTTCTCAACGATTGGCTTCCCAGGTGTATATGAAAACGATACATTCTGCATCTGAATGATAGGGGGACTCAACTTCTCCACGTCCGGGAACTTGAACACAACGCTATACTCGTCCTCGGGGGCCTCTAAAACCGGCAGCTTTTCTAACTTCTTAATCCTACTCTGGGCTTCACTACTCTTGGCAGCATTATATCGGAATTTATCGATAAAGGTCTGCAGGTGCTTCCTATACGCCATCTGGTTCTCATACTCCCTCTTCGCCGTCTTCCGTCGCTCTTCCTTGGTCGCATAGAACGAGTCAAAGTTACCACCCTTGTAGTAATCAAGGCGTTCAGAGTGCTGGTGGATGATATCAGTGGCAACCTCGTTCAGGAAAGCCCTGTCGTGGGACACGACTAGGATAGTGGAAGGATAATCCTGCAAATATTCGGACAAGAAAGTGATCGACGGAACGTCCAACATGTTCGACGGTTCGTCCAGAAGCAGAAGATCCGGCTTGCAGAAAAGGGCACGGGCCAACGCCAACCTCATCCTCCAACCTCCGGAGAAGGTTCTGGTAGGGTCCTGCTGTCGCTCCGCCGAAAACCCTAGCCCTGCCAAAATGGACGCAGCCCTAGGCTCCGCCTTATCGGATTCAATCTCGGCAAGTTTGGCGTGGACTTCTGATAGAAGCGAGTCCAGTTCGTCGCGCTCTTGATTCGGGAATCCCTGACTCGCGGTAATGGTGATTGGGTCGGGTTTGCTTTCAATCACCTTTAGTTCCTTCGTGATACGATCTTGCTCTGCGAGAAGATGTTTTCGCCACACATCGGCGTCGAGCACGGCTTGTAGGGCTGGAGTATCATCACCCATGATCTTTCAAAAAAGAAAAGAAAAAGAAAAGAAAGTCAACACACCAAACCCCTAAACAATAACTTTTGATTAAACTAACCTCTTGTTCTACGTGCAATATGGTTATATGTGTAGGGACAGCTACCTCACGCCTCGACAGCGCTCTAAGCAACGTAGATTTACCAATACCGTTCTGTCCGACGAGACCATATCGCCTCCCATAAGCCAAAGTAAGTGTAGTATCTGACAAAATCCTTTTCCCACCAATTTGCACGTCCACACTATCAATTTTGATGTCCTTGCTCTTGCCCTGCGAGCTCTGTCCGAGCTGAAGCGGATTGACAGCCATGTAGAAGTCATCATAAGACTGCTGTTCGTCGGTAGTAATTAACTTTGATGCCTCATAAGTCACGTTCTTCATGACTTTCTTATCCTGCTTCGCCTTGATCTTTCGTTCCGCCTTCTCGAGTTTTTTCTTGTCGACCTTGCTCTCAACTTTTCTTGTCCCCACTGCGTCGATGTCAACGCCACCACCTACTAAACCCATAGTAGAGGAAATGTTCTTCTGGGAAGCCATGTGGATTGTTTGGTCAAGCTTTTTGGCTCGGCCAGAGAAGGCTTTTCTGTTCTCGCCGTGGGCAGCATTGAGCTGGGCGACGAGTTTATCTATTAAGGCTGTGACAGAAGCCTCGGAGACCGATGGCGGCGCGGCGTCAAGAAGTATAGAGGTTACAGCACTAATGGCTTCGGCGAATTCGATATCCGCCTCAGGAGAGGTGGACGTAGAGGCATGACTGAGGAATCCAACAGAGTAATCAGTGATGGTTGGATCAATGGATGGAAGGACAGCAGTAATTTCTGCCTCCATTTTGGCGGTAGAGAAAATACGAGACCGGGGGAGTAGTTTGGTGAGATTTTAATGGGGGAAGGGTTGACATCGAGGGGGGTTGCGGGTGGTTTCTTATCGATAATAAAAGTCAAGCCCGGGATCACGTGATGTTACCCTGACATCCAGTATGAGGATACCATATTATGGTAGTCTATAAGTGCAGTTGATAACTGTAGTGACAGAGACCGGCGAAGCCAATAACAGTTGGCTCAACGAAGGAATTCCTTCTAAGAATCCCAGCCATCTAGACTGGGCTCTTTCACAAGTGACAGCTCGGGATATGTTCCGACCCCTCGATCTCAAACCAGTGCCCCCCTTTTTTTATTTTCCATTCCAAATGCATGCCTTGCGAGATGTGAAAGAATTCTAAGTAGCTCCGCTCTTCTCGTGTTATGTGGCCAAACGAAGGGAATAAACCACCACACAATCTGTAAAAATATAACACTCCTAGTAACTCCGGGCTCGGGTTAAATTATATCCAAGTCTTACATCGTTCCTCGAACTAATCATTCAAACCTCGCATGCCCTCTACCTTCAGGGCTTACAATACCCAAGGCCTCTCCGGTGCTTCCTAACCACTCCTTAGCTCCCCCGAAAACCATTTTTGCCATCCCCGTCCCCGTCCCCTTCTTCTTACTAGCAGAGCTACTGCCCATCGTGGTGGAAGTGCTGGGTAGTACATTCTCCCCAGCACTCAAGGATACAAACAGGGAGAAGGGTACAAGCCACACGCAGATACCAAAGAAAGCACTAATCTCCGTAAATGTAGGGAAGCGGCTGGGGAAACTAGGGTCGGTCGATGATGAGTAATCGTAAAGGTTTCTGCTCGGAATATTGGGGCGTTGGTTGAAGGGATGATCCGATGGTAGGACTGGGTTAGAAAAATGATTGAACCAAAGGAAATGGTTTCCGATCACAAGACCTACCAGCTATTAGATGCAGGGTAGACCTGGGGTAGGCAAGGGATAATACAGCAAGATAGAATGAAGACACCATCCGTAAGTTTGACTACAAGCAAAGGCAGGAATTAGGTTCCAATAGCCAACCAAGAGCACATGATTAGCGACATTATACATACCCATCGGGAATGTCCTAGTAACATTCATCAAGTACACGCCATGGCTGGCTGCAGAAAAGAACGTCAACATGACGGGGAAGCCATCGAATACAATCAGTAGAATATGAGCTGCTATTATAACTTGAATAAGCCGTATTAATAGCCTCTGTGAAATAACGGTATGTTCCTCTACCAGCTCCGAGAGATAGTAGAGCCCGGAAGCTGATGTTAATGTCAGTATAATACAGATGCCGGTCTTGTGAACAACAAACGGCGGGGGTGATTACCAATAGCCAGCGTCAGGAATGAAAAGCCAAATATGACACCAGTGTAGCCCAATAACGGAAGAATCCACATGGTGATCGAAGCCTAAGAATAATGACGGTTGAGAATGTGAAAAGGATACGCAAGCAAGTGATGGACAACGAATTATCGCAGGTGCAGTTCCGAAAGTCTGTGCAAGGTGGCCGATTAGACAGTACGGTATTTGGAGGGGACGTGTCAGAGGTGAAGTGAAGAGTTGGTCTGTATGAGTGCTGGTATGGGTGAGAAGCTTGCATTTGAATGTCGATTCGTGATAGCGGAGGGAGGCGGGATAAGTATTAAATGTGTTGCGACGGACACGTGAGATCTTCGGGGGAAGCTTGGCGACACAGTGTTCATGCTGGAGATAGATGCGGCTTAAAAAGGAGTTTGAATGTTGTCTAGGAAGCAGCACAGTGGATACTAGTATGTAAATTACGGAGGTATGGTGCCGGGCGCTTGAAATCAACCCAAAACCAACACAAGAACAATTTTCGAAAATTTTCAACAACAGCCCCAACTTTAGGAAGATATGGCTTCATAAAAGTGCTCAGAAGACACTCCTCTCCAATTCTATGTTCCCTAATTTTCAATCAGAGCAATATTAGTGAAGATACAGTGAAACCTCCGATAATTCCAGCAGGTAGGGAGCAGCATGAGGCTGGAAATAAGGGGATGATGGAAAGAGGGAGGGGGGTGTCTTGGCACATCGGCCACAGGAAACTGGTCAAAGTGAGCGACATATCATGATGGCAAAGATGGAAATAAATGTTACTTTTTTTTTTTTTTTTTTTTTTTTTTTGGTATAGTTTTATTTTTTTTTTTGGTAAAAACACCGTTATGAAGATCG
>Ga0307509_10005645_pt1 | contig 17292 bp, 16 predicted proteins | sample 10_EM_MG_FD_202245 | JGI IMG/M metagenome (GOLD analysis project Ga0307509, IMG submission 202245) | Populus trichocarpa ectomycorrhiza microbial communities from riparian zone in the Pacific Northwest, United States - 10_EM | ecosystem: Host-associated > Plants > Roots > Unclassified | place... | reverse complement strand
AAAAAAAAAGGCACGTGAACAGTGCAATTCTGTGTTTCACAGATTGAAACTCATGAAAAAGCAGTAAAATACTGCTTCTCAAAACTTGTGGTCCTGCCGCATATAAATGGCGGGATCCATGTTTTTTTTTTAACCACAATATGTAACCAAACACCTTTTCAGTGCGTTTTGGAAAAAACGCAGCCAAACGGGTTCTCAAACATTTACATTTTGATTGCATGCAATAAGCCAAGAGAGATTTGACCACAGATGGTAGAGATCTCACTGAACAATTTGTACGACAAATTGGAAAATGCTTCCAGAAAATTTCCCACTTTTAATTTATGCGGTCATTTGAATGTTTATATGCAGTCAGGCGGTGCATATAAGTTTCAGTCCCCGAGACAAGCCATAGATAGCAACTATGTCCCTTCAAGTCAGTTGAGAATTAAACATTATTCACTTTGCGTAAATAACCAAGAAAGTACTTTCCTACACAAGATGGTCCTAGTTTATGAGGTGATGAACATACTTCTGGACTGTCAGTGTTGAAACGATCAGGCTCAAACCAATGATGACAGACTAAAATGGATCCCAAAAAGGAAGTTAGGTTCAATTATGAAAGGTTACACAAAACAAAGGCCTGGAAACCTGGCTTTCTGAGATGAAACCAATGCATTTGGACATAAAAGATGGTTATCACTGGAATCACCCCCAATGATTTTAACTGAAGTCCAATGGAATGGGAATATGAGAGGAAATGAAGGTATAGAACTCTTGGATTTCCAAAACAAAAGGAAGTAAAGTTGTAGGAATTTATAATATTAGTAAGAACCAAAATAATGTGCTCATCAGAATAGTTCAACATGCAATTCATTCAAAAGTTGAAAAATATCTAATGCCAGTTTTTCCCTTCAAAGTTCCAGGACTTTATTTTTTCAACCAAATGCTCTCAGTGTGAAGAACGGAACACTCTCAGGACAACCAAAACATATACTTGGGTATGTTTAGCAGAGTTTATTAAAATTAAAATAAGATGTATAATTTGATTGTTTGCTAATATATTGAAGAATCATATCCACAATATATCTTGCCACAACATGATAATGGGAGAACGAATGCAATGGCCAGAAAACAAGCAAACAGAAACAAATACATTCCACACCTATCCTTTGTACTCCAAAACAACTTTAGTGCTAATATTATAGCATCTCTTGTGAACCATATGTTACAGTCTACTTATTGGCTTGCTAAGCACCAAAGTTTATCCTTAGTCAGCAGGCATAAGATAGCGGGATTCTTATTATTCAATAATAAAAAAAAAAGATGATAAGCACCTTGAAAATCAGAGAAGAGTTTGTAAAGAAAGATCACAAAGATGGAAATCTTTAGCACAGTGAACATCTAGCTATCCTAGTTAATGATTCCAGTTCATGTATTGAACAGTGTAAAACGCTCCAGTATAACAAAGCGAAGACAAAGACAATGATCTTCTTAATTAATCTCTGATTAACCCAAGTTTGTAAGGAGTTTCTGTTTAATAATAATTTTACCAGGAAGAAAATGTAGACATACATTAAAACATAGAAAATATAGAAGAGGCTGGGTAACATTTTGATAAAATAGTATCATTTGTACCTAACGTTGGATTCTAGTACATACTTTGGGATCCAATATCAACCATGTTGTAGTTGGACCCTCTCTGAGACATAAAATCTACAAACCAATAAAAGCCTTACAAAATCAACCGGTATGGTTCCAGGCAACCAAGGAAAGGCCCAACTGCAAACAACGATCCACTAGAAATAACATGATTTCCATTGTCAACTGATTTTGTTAAGATTAACCTCTAGTTCTGGTTTAAAGTACTGTGCTATGGCAAGCACGTTGATTTCCCCCAGCTCAGATGGTTTATGAAACGCATATTAAAGAAGAAGAAGAGCATCAAATGGAAATAACATATTAAAAGACTAATGTCTTAAACTTGATAAGTCACTGTGTTATTCAGCAAGGCAATTGATAATTCAGAACTGCACCGTGTATATCTCTAAAAAGTTATAAAATTGTAATTCATATTGAGCAGGAACTATACATACTGAAGCAGAAATCCTCCATTGATTGTCTCCGCAAGTACTCATCAAACAGTTGCTTTGCGCTGGAAACCAATTCCAGGATCATCAGAGGTAGGGAAAACCAGGAAGCCAGTGACCATAGCATCATGTGGGCCACGGCGGCACCTCTGCTCCATTTCCTGTACCTTATCAGAATCCCCAGAGAATAAAGCCTCCACAGAACCATCCCTTCTGTTCCTCACCCAACCTTTTAACCCCAATTGCGTAGCATTTTCCACTGTCCAGTTCCTATAAAAGACCCCCTGTACCCTCCCCTTAACCACTACCCTCACCTACATATCCAGAAAATCCATTACTCAAAAACCTCCAATTTCCACATTGAATCAGGCAATTTAGAGAAAACCTTTATTCACACATGCTTAACAATCAAAATCCATTATTCAATTAACAAAAAAAGTTGCACTTTTATTCTGTTCGACTCATAAATGACTAATACTTTTCGTTTTCTTTTTCTTTTTCAACCAATTACTCGAAAACATGTAATATCTATCTACATTGAACTTGCTCAATTTAGATAGACAGACCCTTAACTAAAAAAGAGTAACAATCAAAACCCATATTTAACTCATAAAAAAGCCTACTTTATTATTTTCTTGTTCCAATTTCCATTGAAACAGCCTCGAAATATACAGAAAGACAGAGAGAAAGTAGAGACGTTACCGTTTTGGTAGAGGGTGATTGAGGAGGAGGGTCAGGAGAGGATTGATTAGTCGTGGTCATGTAGGAGAAAGGAGATCGAAGAGGAGGAGAACGAGATTGGAACAGAAAGCAAAGAGAAGGATGAGAAAGAAGAGAAGGAGAGCAAAGCGAAAGAAAAGAATGAAGAGAATAAGAGCTACAAGAAGTGAGAACGGGGAATCCAGGATAAGCACTAACATTCTTATGGTGGTAGTAATTGTTTTTGTTTTTGTTGTCGATCCATTTTTTATCGGGAAATTTGATTCCGGATGTTACGAAGAAGAATCTGGTGGGTCTTTGTTGGCTGATGAACAGTGGCCTGAGAGTAGTAGTTGTAGTAGTTGATGGCATTGCTGATGCCATTGGCTATTCGGTTGACTTGACTCTGTTGCTTGTATTTATAGGAAAGATTATGCTTGTTCAGTGTTTTTTTAACATGAATAAAAAGTTTAGATATTATTAATAATTAGACAAAAAAATTAAATTGTTGGATGATAATTTAATATGACCTGATTAATTTGATAGGTTTAAAAATAATTTGAATAACTAGTAAAAATATAATTTGAATCACAAAACTTCAAGACATTTTAAAATATATATATTAAAATAACAACATATTAAATCAATATGGTCCAATCTGGGTTAACTTACTAAATTCATAATCCGAATCATGAGATCATGATAACCTTATATAAAACGGGTCAAAACAAATTATGAAACTCAAGTCTCAATCAACTTGGTGTTAATATTGGAATTGAAAATAATTAATTTTAAAAAAATGACCTGAGTTAACCTGTCAAACCCATGACTTGAGTCATAAGACCAGGATAATCTCATAGAAATTAAATAGAAAAAATAACTTGTGTTAACCTGCCAAACTCATGATCAAAATCATAAGACTGTAATAACCTATTAAAAAGTAAATCAAAACAAATTATGAAGCCTGATTTTTAATATACTCATTGCTGAAAGATGATATTGAAAAAGAAATCAATCCAAAAATAGAACATAATAATAATAAAAAAAAAAAAAGACAAGAGTTTACCTAGATTAATTTGCAAAACTCGTGACTCAAGTCATAAGACCAAGATAACCTTATAAAAAGTAAATCAAGACAAATCATGAAATGTAATTTATAATCAACCTGATATTAAATGATAAAATTTAAAATAAAACTATCAATTAAAAAAAGATTAAAAAAAGGTTTTATATCATCATTTCACACTTGAAGTATCAATAACTCCTTAACTAAAGCATATTTTATAATAACAAGTCTGATACTATAAGATACATTTAATTTATGGTAAATGTTCATCTTAACTGCAGGCCTATAACATAAATCAAGGGATTGATTGATGAGTTTAACTACTGAAATTGAGAAGACAAAGAGAGGGCTAAGCTTAGAAGAGAGATGCTGGTTCAGTCCAAACTGGAACACCATTCAGTTATTGGATCATAATTGGAGCTGTAGAACTTGGATTTAGGTCTGCTCTATATGGATGGAAAGCTAAGACATAGGCCTAAAACTTTCATGAGGAGTCCAAGATTCAACAATTCCATTTTCAAGTTCAAATTGTAGCAACAATGGAGAAGTCCGAATATGTCCTGCAACCCAGACACTGTTCAATGTTCAGCCCATATCTCGAGTTTCAGAAGTCCAAATGCACTGATTCTTTTTTTGTTGGAAAGCTGAGACAATTTCCTAGAACTTTCATGGGACAATCTGTTCAAATTCTAACATTAGAAATGACATTTTGTTTAGACAAGAAGATAAGGATTGTCACCAAGTCAAGATGTGGCCACCCACTCAACAATTAGTCATCAAATCAATAGTTCCAAATTTTGGCCTATAAAAGAAGGCATTTGCCATGTATTTAGGCATCTTGGTTTTCAAATCAAGATCATGTTTTTTCTCTCTCTTTATATTTTTGTAATGCTTAAGTTTTGTTTATATCAATCTCTTGTTATGCTTTTCATTTCCTTTCCTTTACTTAGTTAACTTATATCTTATTTATGTTCTTATCTTATTTATATATGTTTCTCTCTTTCATTATGTTTAGCTAAGTTTATTATGTCAAGGTGAAAAGGTTACACTAATGGTGTAAGAATAAGTATAGTATAAACTCAACATGGACTTTAATGTTTGATACTAACATGTTTTGTATTTGTTATCTTGTTCACTTTTAATACTTTACTTGTTAAATGGTTAATCTAGATTTATGTTGTATAACCCTTGGTACAACAAATACTTGGCACTTTCACAGCCCAACCGTATGGTATAACCAACACTTGTGCTATGAAAGGAACTTGATTTGTTGTTAAGATAAGTTATAATCATGAATACCTGACAACATTTACAAGTATTAGCATTAATCGAATAAGATAACTAATGTAATTATGTTAACAATTTATAATCCGATTGGAACCTCCTTTGTGTGTGGTTTCCAGTTGAGTAGTAAAAAGATTTTATACTATACTTGTTTGAAATACCATTAGTGGATCCTCTAGCCTTGATAATTATTTTATCCTTATTTAATCCTTACATCAATATCACATCTCAAAGCTCTCTTCAACTCTTTTTCTGTTATTAGCTATTTCTTTATTTGTAGTTTATACAGTTAACCTCATTGTGGTTCGACCCCGGTCTTGCCGGGTTATTTATTACTTCGACACTCCTGCACTTGGGAAAAGACATCAACTCTTTGGTCGTGTCACAATTCATCCCTATTTTAATTCAATTATTAATATTATCACAAGGTCTTCCCAAACTCTATTTGCCATAAACGTTTAACTCTGGGTAGAACAACATGTCAAGAGATTCCACATAAAATTTGAGCATGATCTTACCATTAGATTAATAATTATGGATGATACTGTAAAATTGGTCCATATGGGGTTTTACATCAAAATCCAAAGTTTCTTGTTTCGTCCATACATAATTCATATTAATAATATCACTAAATTTCAAGGCCTTTCTTTATTCTAAATATGTTTCTCTTACTTTTATTTTGTTTATGAACTTATTTTCATTTCGCGACAACGTCACCAATTTCTTTAATGTTATAAATTTTTAACTCAACTTTATAACTCCTCATTTTACATAATATCCCCACTTGTCTTTAGTGTAAATTTTATTCAAGGTTTACATATGGCTTTAGACCATTCTAGTTTGCAAAATATAGAAAATAACCTTAATAATCCATTAGAGAGTACTCCTAGAGGTGGCTTGAAGTGGCTACACAGATCCATCCTCGAACCAAAAAAGAAATGATCTTGCTCATCTCAAATACCTTCAAAGCTCTATACTTTAAATATTTGGTTGGTAGTTTAGCACATATTAAACATCTATAAAGCTAACCGAAGGAAGTGAGGGTTTGTTGGCAAAAGAAAGGACAACGGAGTGCACCAGGTGAAAACTAATCATTTTTAATACAAAGGTCATTAGAATAATCAATGGAGGTCTAATAAACATATCAATACTAGTAGTATTAATCTTTAACCAGTAACCTCGACACCTTCCATATTATATCCATCGGCAATCTAAAGCTCATCCTTACAATTCTCTACTTGTCGATCCTACAAAATCAACCACTTTTTAACCAACCACATCAAATGATCATGTCAGCCTGAGCAACCAACCTTATAGAATTACTAGAAGAAAACCACATTTTATGCTACCTTTGATAGAAATGTTAAATGGCTTGTTAACATTGAATAAATTACTCTTACACAACGAAAACCCTTCAACCATTTTACCTTTATTAGATATAACATTATAACTACAAATACAAATATTACGTTGGTGCTAGTGGATATAACATTGATAATTATAAAGCTTTCAAAGGAAAGCTCCTTCATATTAACATGATTGGTCAAATAACATTGGATAAGAATCAAAATGTTCTAAATATGAATACAAATCCCTTACTAAACCACTATGCTACAAGAGAATAAGGAGTAAGCATGATTTTCAATGAATTTAAGTATGATAGGAAAAAGGGCTACCTTGAAGATGAGAATAAGCAATTTGTTTAACATGTTATCCAAGGAAAATTACCTCATGACACTTTTTCAAACACAAGTTATTGAGAATCCTAATAAATACTAGAAGTTCCATCACGAGTTAAGGCATAATATTGATAATTATGATGGATTCCATTATAAAATTGAGACCTTGATGATCATAATATGCCATAAATTAAGAAAAGTAAGGTTGAGAATGAAGAGGAATGTTATCTTCCCAAGGTGTAATTATTGACAAAGTAGAGGTCTATAGGTATCAACCAATAAGGAATGGTCCTCTAAGAATGATTTTATTTATGCAAATGATAAGTACTTAAAAATGCATTTTTTATTAAGGTTTTATATCATCATATTACACTTAAAGTATTATTAAATTTTCTAAGTTAAAACATGTGTTATAATAATACATTTGATAATATAAGATATATTTAATTAATGATAAATGCTTGGTTTTTAATGTAGGTTTGTAAAATAGATGCATCTCACAATTTAGAGGATTAATTGATGCATTTAATTATTAAAATTGAGGTTTATGTGAAGAGATAAAGATAAGGCTATGCTTAGAGAAGAAACCCTAGTTGGCCTAGTTCTATTCAAATTGGAACACCATTTGGTTTTTAGGTTATAACTGAAGCTATCAACATCAAGTTTAAGTGTGGTTTATCTTGATGAAAAGACAAGATGTAAGCCTAAAATATTTATAAAGATCTCAAGACTCAATACCGTCATTTTTAGCTTAAATCTTAGCAACAAAAAAGATGTCTAAATTTGTCCTGCAACCCAGACACTGTTCAATGTTTAACTTATATCTGGAGTTCTAGAGGTCGAAAAACCTTTTTTTTTGTTATAAATCTAAGACAAATACCTATAACTTTAATGAAGACTATCTATTCAGATTATGATGTTATTAATTATGTTTTGTCTAGCTACCAAATTAATAATTAGTCACCAAATTAGTTAAAACAACAAATTAATTAGCCATCATCAATAGTTCTAAGTTTTAGCTTATAAAAGATATATATTTGTCATTCCTTTAAACATCTTGGTTTTCAGATTAAGATTCATGCTCTTGCTTTCTTGCTTTCTTGCTTTGTATTTTTATAATATTCAAGTTTTATTTCATATTATATTATCATTAATATCTTGTTTATGCTTATTATTATCTTTATTATACTTAGTTAATTTATATCATAGCTATGTTTTTATCTTGTTTATTTATGTTTTTTTTAATTATATTTAGTTAAGTTTATTTTTACCAATGTGAAAAGGTTACACTAATGGTTTAAGAATGGGTATAGTATAAAGTCAACATGGAATTTAATGTTTAAACTCAAGAAAGTTTGTTATTAATATGTGTTATAGTTGTTATCTTCATCAATATTAATACCCTCCTTGTTAAGTTGTGAGTCTTGATTCGTGTTGTACAATTTATAACACAATAAATACTTGACTCTTTCATTGCCCACTACATGAAGAATCGACACTTATGCTATGAAATGATCCTGATTTGTTGTTCATGTAAGTTACCACTATGAACAAATAAGGTGATTAAAGATAATTAATATTATCATAACCCAATTTCGGGTTTTCTTAAAATACAAATGAACAAGCAACTTGGTTGGCAAGAACAAATTGAAAAAAGAACTAAATGCATAAATGAGAGTTGGAATGACCAAACTGAATCTGTGGCAATTATAGAAATTCAAATATACCTTTCAAAGACCCAAATGTTAAAGACAATGTAAGTTAAAGATAAATTTTAGATAAAATTGCATAAAAATTAAGTCTATAAATTAATTTAGATTGAAATTAAAAATTTAATTAAGTACAAGAACTTAATAATTATACTTTTAATGTGTTAAATTAATTTTATTAAGGATTTAATTGTTGAAAACTTAAGTTTGGAAGCCTAATTTGGGTTTAATTGATAAGATTAGAATTTTGGAGAATCAAATTTAATTTTTACAAGCTTATTTGGATGAAATCAGGGGTGAAATTGCAAGAAAATCAAAGTTCAAGGCTTAATTAAGGGTCAAATTGAAAAACCTTAAAACTAAGGACCAAAGCGCAAAAGACACCTAAGGAGCATCTACTAGAGCTTTCTTGGATGAGACTTTCCTATCACTAAACCATTATTGGTTATATGGAAAGGGTGCAATGTGATGGTGTATTCATTTATTGTTTATATGGGTGGTAAGCCATTTGGAAACTCCAAGTGAGGTTTTCAATAATTTTTGGTGGTTTAATATGAGACTTTTGAAGCTTGTTATGAATTAAGACTAGATTAACTTGGATGAAAAAGCATGGGTAAAGAGGTATTAGGCTCTCCCTCATAGTAATTTCAAATGGAAAGCTTATTGGGTAACTTCTCTTATATCATGAATTGAAGAGATAAAGCATGGGTCTCGCTGATTGGTCAATCCGGTTATATTAACTATTCATCTTCACTGGTTTCTAGGCAGTTTGGGGGAATTCAACAAGTACTGAAAACTCAGGGTTTAGCCGAATACACTGGTTTGTTTAAAGATCCTCATTTTTTAACTGAATTAGAAGTTATTAAACAAGATTAGAAATAACTTGTATTGGTGTATAAAGGTGAAAAAGACATAGAACTCTAAGTCAGTCCTAATTATTCAGTTTGGAGAAACAATGGTCAATCCAGGGTATTTGATAGCTTTGAAGAACAAGACCAAATGATAGTTTTCGAAGTTGGACCATCTGTCATTGAAAAACCTAACAGAAAAGGAATTAGCAATGAAAAAGAGCTACGAAATGAGTTGGATAAATTTAAAATTGAGCTAGGTTATAGCAAGAGTCAGTAGAAGTTTTTAAAAGACCAACGCTTTGAAGAAAATAATATAAAGGCCTTTTTGAACCAACAATTGAAAAAAAGGGATGGTAATATAGTTTCATTAATGCAAGACCTGGAACTCGGGAAGAGCAACCAATGATGATTAGTGAATGACAAAATGTAGCTAAGAAATATAAAGAGATTATATAAGGGATCCAAGAGCAACCGAGAGAAAGGGTGACCAAATATGATGATTTGGTGAACAAGTATGTGAAAATAAAAAAAGAGCTAGTTACTCTAAAAAAAGGTCTTCAAAGGTAAATCAAGTGCTAATAAAGAAATAATTGCTTTATTAAAAAAGGAAAGGGATAATAGTAGAAAAAGATTGGAAGCCGAGAAAGAAAAGAGCAGGTTGGCTAATTGTAACATTAAAGAAGAGAGTAGATTGAGAGCTCAATATATGGTTCAAACTAATAAGGAAAGGGAAGTTGGAAAAGCAACTAAATCAAACATGAGGGATTATCATGATCCAACAAGTGCTCTAAAATAATGAATCACCATGGTCCAATCTGAGCTAGAAATTCAAGAGGAGGAACTAAAGAATTTGAAGGGACAATATATAGGGGTTGAGGAAGAACTAGTTGAACTAAAATAGAAATTCAGAGAATGGCAAGATTATATTAGCGAATTTGATGTCCAAATGAACATAAAGATAGTTGAACTTGATATGGAACAAGATGAACTTCCAAAGGCTAGAGACTAGATCTAACGATCTCTAGGATGCTTGAATACATACAATTAGTCACTAGCCATAAGCAATTGTGCGCTACTCCAATATAACACTTTGTTCCATTACAAAATAGAACAAATAAACAAGTTGATTTATAGGGTGGCTCGAAAGGCAAATGAATTGTGAGTGAAGGCTTCTTTAATAGCTAATAGTGCTATTAAATACCAAAAATGCTTGAATGATGTTTCAACTTTTATTCGAAATGTAGCCAATATGGGTATTAGTTTTGAGGATGAATAGAGATGTATAGGAATCTCATCTCTCCACATGTAAAAAATTCCTCTTTATACGTAAGAACAATTTGTTTTTTTAAGGAAAAAGGATCTGACCTATCTTTTTGCGTTGTACTCTCCAACATGTATAGATTCAACTGAGATGAGGACTTAGAAAAAGATCTTTTTCATCAGACTATGGATTTTTTCCCATATTCAAGTAAAGTCACATTCATATATAAGCATAAATGTATGAGTGCATATTAGATGTATGAGTGCATATTCACATTCATACATAAGCATAAATGCATACATACTTTGGGGTTTTAAAAATCATGTGTGTATATACATGTTGAAATATAGGTCCCTGCAAAATTGAAACTTGTAGAATACACAACATAAGACTTTAATGAAGGTTAGGAACCCTACTACAATATGGCATTTGTGAAACCAACTATATACACATCAGCCCCAATGACTTTGGATATATTTGCTACTAAGTCCCATAAGATAAAATACTTTAAAGATATCGAGTATGATAAGATAACAACATTAGAAGTAAGAGTGAAAGCTATTGAAGGTGTCAATTTATATGATCCCGTTCGAGCTACTAAGATGTGTCTTATTCTAAATGTGGTTGTGTCGAAGAAGTTTCATGTACCTAAATTCATAAAGTATACCGAAACTCAATGTCCTTCCACCCATCTCAAATCTTACAGTAATAAGATGATGGTGGTTACACATGATAAGAAGCTATTAATGCATTTCTTTTAAGATAGTTTGAGTAGAGCTGTAGCATTAAACTTGTATATGAGGCTGGATAACATAGAAATCCAGAGTTTGAAAGATCTTGTAATTGCTTTTATTAAGCAGTATAAATACAATATGAATATCGCTTCTGATAGGTCTAGCCAGTTTCTTCTTGTAAAAAAGGAGATAAAGAGACTATGTGTGAGTATGCTCAACAATTGAGAGATTTGGCCGGCAAAGTACATGTCCCATTTTTGGATAAAAAGATGGTCACCTTATTTGCTAATACCCCAAAGCACCCTACTACGAGCATGTAATAGGCAGCTCAGCTTAACAATTTATCGATGTTATGGTGATGGCTGAACGTATTGAATAAGGGATAAGGAGTGAAAGGATCTACACCCACTGAGAAGAAAGGTTTTAGAGGTAAAAAGAAAGATGTTGATAATGTTGAAGGTGAATATAAGAGAAAAAAGAATAATTTCCAAAATTTCAATAGTCAAACCTCTTCATCCTAAATAGCTACTATCAACTTCAACTCACTTTTTCCCGCTAAAAAAATGAAATATTAAGTAACATCATTAATTACCAAACTAAGAACCGATCCAAAAGAAACTACCAAAAAGCTCAAGAACAATTACCCCCACTTCCTTTACTTATAGGTGAAATGTACCAGAAGTTTTTGAGCATTGGATAAGTAGCTCCAACTCTTCACATACCATTACAACCACCATATTCTAATTAGTACAAACAAGAGCACAATTGTGAATATTATGTGGGCATAGCCGCATGCAATATTAACACTTGCTACGCATTCAAAAAAAACTTTTGCAATTCAAGGCATGACAAAATGGATAAAATTTGATGAAATTCCTAATGTGAATACAAATCATTTATCTAATCATGATTCAGGTAGTGGAATTGTAAATGCAATTGAGATTAGAGAGTCAAGAACTTTGATGGTGTCTATGGATAAGATCTTTGAAATGCTTGTAAAAACTGGTCATAGGAAAGGTAATAATAAAATTGGGCTGATGAGTAAGAGTTGCTACAAGTATCATAAAAAATAGGGTTATATGATTGATCAATGTGTAGAATTCCACAATAAAGTGATACAAATGCTAACTCAAGGTACTTTGAGAATTGAAGAGGCAACAAGTAAAATAGCAAGTAATGGAAGCTATAAGAGAAACTTGTAATTGATGAACCTAACAAGAATACGGAGGTTTGTCGGGTGTAATTTATTGCCTAGATTTATTTTATCTAAGCCTAAAATAGCAAGTAATGGAAGCTATAATGCCTTGCCATATAATTAGGGATATTCCTTCCAAATTATATAACCAACAATTGTTTTTCAAGCAGACATCAGAGGCTTGAATTTCAATGGAAAATGCTTTACTCTAAAGGAACTTGAAAAAAAAAAAGCTCAGGGAAATGAGGTTGTTGATTTATCAGAAGAAGTAAATAAGATCGTAACTAAGGATGAGACTAATGAGTTCTTGGAGTTGATGAAATACAGTGAGTACAATGTTGTTGAGCAACTCGAGAAAACTCGTGCTAGAGTATCACTACTATCATTAATTTTAAGTTCTAAACCACATCAACAAAAGATGTTAAACAAGATGTATATGCCTCAAGATATCAACCAAAAAATCATGAAACCTGGTAGGCATAATCCAGGCCTCGAAATATCTATATTTCACCAATGATGAATTGGACCATGAGTGTACTGGGCACAATTAACCATTATACATCAAAATATGTTGTAAAGATGTCTTGATAGGAAATGTATTAATCAACAATAGTTTGATATTGAATGTATTGCCAAGACACATGATAAGAGAAATGCTTGTTGATGAATCACATTTGAGGCCAAATACCATAATGGTGAGGGTATATGATGGCTTGCTAAGACAGATAATCAAAAACTTAGAAGTAGAGTTGTATGTAGGGCCACAAGTGTTCTTGGTTACACTTGGATCCATTTAGCAGGTGCAATAACTTCCTCTTTACGCCAATGCTTGAATTACATCATAAATTGAATGCTAGTAACTATCAAGGATGAAGAAACAATTTCCATGATAAGGAATGTGACTATACCATTCATTGAGGAAGAAGATGGCAAAGATGAGAATACTCATGTTTTTTAAATTATGAATGTTGAGTGGATTCTTGAGAATTCTATGCTGAGAAAGATAAGAATCTTAGAAGTAGCAAGGATGGCAGCTAATTATCTTTGGGGGGAAATAATTCCATTTCAATTTGACATTAACACTAGAATACTAGAGCATGCCATTTTAATGAAAATAAAGTGTGTTAACTAGAGGTTCAAGTTTGGATATAAGCCCAAAAGGAATGAATGGCTGCCAGTGAGTTGTTAAGGTCAAGAAAAAAGCCAAAATAACGAGAATTGAAGAAAGGGATCCAAAATAAGAAAATCTGATGATCCCACCACTCTAAATAACCTTCTCAAGATCAACTTAGGTGATAAGACTTAGTGATGAAGTGTTGAAGATAGCTGATCTCTGCATAAACACTTTAGAATGTGAGAACAAGGAAAAACTTTGAAGAAACAAAGGTCAAAATGGAATATGAGATGTTCACTCAATTGTTTGTTCACGTCATTGATAAGATTCCTACGAAAGCTTTTATCAGGAAGCTAGCTAATGGAGAGAAATTTCAGAATTGGAAAGCTGAGCATGTTCCTTTTGTGTTTAAGAAGTAATTGCTCCTATTTGATCATGTCTGTTAAAATGTTTTGTCTTTGTTCTACTTTGTCTTACTTTTATGATCTTGTTAGCAATCTAGCTCACATGCCACAAGCTTTTTCAATTGTCAATGAGCCTTTATTTTTAATTAGATCATGCATTTCTTTTTGTTTAAAATATATCTTGTTTCCTTTTACTTTTATATGAAAATACACACTTACACAAACACAACTTTCACTTTCAGGGATTTTGAAAGTGAATCTTTCATCAGTTTATAAACCCACTATACTAAGAATGGGAAGAAGATGATTTAAAAGAGTTTGTCAGGTTAGTTGAAAAAACTGAGAAAACATGGAAACCTGCCAAAAAAGAATTAGAAGTAATAAATGTAGACACTAAACAAGATAAAAAAGAGTTGAAGATTGATACTCCTTTCATGGTTGAGGAAAGGGAAAATTTGGTCTCCGTATTGTAAGAGTATGCAAACGTTTTTGTTTGGTCATATGCAAACATGCCCGATTTAGGTATTGACATTGTGGTACCAGAATTCCCTTAATAGAAGGTAGAAAACCTGTTAAGCAGAAGTTGAGATGGATGCGCCTGGACATGCTACTCAAAGTAAATGTTGAAATCCAGAAGTTGTGGGATGCAAGATTCTTAGAAGTGATCCATTTCCCTCAATAGGAGGCTAATGTAGTGGTGGTTCCCAAGAAAGATGAAAAAATCAGGATATGTGTAGATTACAAAGATCTGAATAAAGCAAGCCCAAATAATGATTTTCCTTTACCCCATATAGATATATTGGTTGACAATACCACAAAAAGTATCACTTATTCATTTATGGATGAAGTTTTGGGATATAATTAGATTGAAATGACCAAGGAAGACAAAGAAAAAAATACCTTTGTTACACCTTGGGGAATAATCTATTGTAATATGATGCCATTTGGTTTGAAAAACACTGGGGCCACTTATCAATGAGCAATGGTAATTTTATTTCATGACATGATGCATTAAGAAGTGGAAGTATATGTGGATGATATACTTACTAAAACAAAAAAGAAAAAGAAGATCATGAGCAAATCTTGAGGAAGTTGTTTGAAAGACTATAAAAGTTTCAATTAAGATTAAATCCAACCAAGTATTCATTTGGGGTAAAAACAAGGAAATTATTAGGCTTCATAGTATACAGTCAAGGGATAGAGGTTGATCCAGACAAAGTAAAGGCTATCCAGGGTATCCTAGTGCTTAAAACAGAGAAAGAAGTAAAAGGTTTCCTTTAGGGGTTTGATTTATATAACCCGTTTCATAGCTTAACTTATAGTGACTTGCAAGTCAATATTTCGATTGCTTAAAAAAACAACTCCTAGGGTATGGGATGATGACTGCTAAGAAGCCTTTGATAGGATCAAGAAGTAGTTACAGAATCCGCCTTTGATCCTCTTGTGCCAGGAAGACCTTCGATCTTATATCTGATGATAACAAAAATGACTATGGGGTATGTGTTAAGTCAGCATGATGAATATGGAAAAAGAGAACAAGTCATTTATTACATGAGCAAAAAGTTTAATGATTATGAATCTCGGTATACTATGATAGAAAGATTATGTTGTGCTTTGGTTTTGAGTGCAAAAAGGCTTAGGAAATACATGTTGTTTTACACTATATGATTCATATCTAAACTAGATATGCTTGAATATATTTATGAAAAATCTTATTTATCAAGCTGGATAGCAAGGTGGTAAGTATTATTGACAGCATATAATATTGTTTACATGACGAGGAAGGCTAAGAAAGGAAGAGCAATCGCTAATCATTTAACAAATAATGTTATGGAAGACTATAAGCCACTAAATTTTGATTTTCCTGATGAAAATGTATTAACAGTTAAAGAGTATGGTGATATGAATGATTGGTGGACCATGTATTTTAATGAAGTTGTGAACATATTAGGGAATGGGGATGGAGCAGTAATAATTTCCCTAGAAAAGAAGCAATATCATGTTTCAGTGGGGTTGTAATTTGAATGCACCAACAACACCACTAAGTATGAAGCTTGCATTGTCAATTTACAAGCTGCTTTAAAGTTGGAGGTTGAAAAATTTGATGTTTATAGAGATTCAATTCTGCTAGGTGAAGGGGGAATGACAAACTAAAGATGAGAAACTAAGGTCATACCAAGAATACCTCTCAAAGTGGATTGAATGTTATAGGACCTATCAATCCAAAAGCAAGCAATGGACATAGATTCATCTTAATGGCTATCAACTATTTCACTAAATAGGTAGAAGATAGTTATGCTTGTGTGACATAAAAGGTAGTCAAGAAGTTCATTAAGAAGGATTTAATTTGTTGGTATGGCTTGCCAATACGATTGATAACTGATAATGCTCAGAACTTTAATAGGAAAATAATTATTGAACTCTGCACCAAGTGGACGATTATACACTCCAAATCTTCTCCTTACAAACCCAAGATGAATGGTGTTGTTGAGGTAGCCAATAAGAATCTCAAGAAGATCATCCAGAAGATGGTGGTTGACACGATCAAAGAGTTGATGTCTTATCCCAAGTGCAGGAGTGTCGAAGTAATAAATAACCCGGCAAGACTGGGGTCGAACCATAGAGAGGTGAATTATATAAATTACAAATAATAAAATGATATTGATGTTGAAGAGAACTTTGAGATGTAATATTAATGTAAGGATTAAACAATGATAAAATAGATGTCAAGGTTAGAAGATTCACTAATGGTATTTCAAATAAATATAATATAAACTCTTTTTATTACTAAACTGGAAACCACACACAAAGGAGGTTCCAATCAGATGATTTATCGTCATTATAAATTATTAACATGATCATATTAATCATCTTATCTAAGAAATACCATACTTATAAATATCATCAGGCATTTATGTTGCTAGCTTATGTTAACAACAAATCAAGTTCCTATCATGATAACAATGTCGGCCGAAGACTATGAAGGATCAAGCATTTGATGTACCAAGTGTTATACAACACAAATCTAGACTAACCGTTTAACAAGCAAGGTATTAAGAATTAGTAAGATAAAAAGATAAAACATGTTAATAACAATCTTTCTTAGATATAAACATTAAAGTCCATGTTGAGTTTATATTATACATATTCTAACACCACTAGTGAAACCTTTTCACCTTGACATAATTAACTTAGCTAAACATAATGAAGAAGAAAAACATAAATAA
>Ga0307509_10005644_pt1 | contig 17296 bp, 23 predicted proteins | sample 10_EM_MG_FD_202245 | JGI IMG/M metagenome (GOLD analysis project Ga0307509, IMG submission 202245) | Populus trichocarpa ectomycorrhiza microbial communities from riparian zone in the Pacific Northwest, United States - 10_EM | ecosystem: Host-associated > Plants > Roots > Unclassified | place... | reverse complement strand
CAGTAGCCATGATGGGGGAAGAGAGGTGGGTGGGGGATAGTGACGATGATTTCCCGTGGTGTTGAGATTTCAATCGCCGGAGGTGGAGGAGAGATGGTTCGTGTCCTATCTCTTGGTCGGAACCAAGCGCCTTATATAGGCATCTTCCCACAACCCTAACCCTGGTGACTTATCACCTCGCGCTACATAAACCTCTATGACTCATAGTGAGTCATAGCCCCGCTTCTTGCAAACTCTTTCCCCCCCCCTACATTTCACATACAAACCTCTACTTTACCCCGCTTTGCGTCAGGATCAAGCCCCTCGCCCACCTTTCCCCACCTGCTCGCAGCTATGGCGAACCCCCATAATCTCCCCCCAGGGAACACGGCCTTCGGTAGGCTCTCAGACCTCAACTCTCCCCTCCCGTCGCGTTCAGGAACACCCTCGACCGATCACCCTATCGAGTTCATGATGCGCCAACTCGCCCAGGCAAGGAGCGCCCTCAGACTCAGCAACTGAGACTTCCCGGACCTTAGCCCAGACGCGCAGGCCGGCACCCTCCCCATCGAATCCATCATGATCGTTCTCCTCTCCCAGCTCGTCCAGGGCCTCGTAACCATCTCGCATGAGCTGAGCGGGGTAACCCAGGCAGTCGCAACCATCTCCGAGGAAAACGAGAACCTCAGGGAGGAGCTCCATGACATCTCCTCTCAACTCGCGAACCTCCCCCACGCCCAAGAACAACAGAACGTCCCGGGGATCGCAGATCTCCAAGCATCCATACGTGACCTGTCACATCGTGTGTCAGCCCCCATCCCTGTTCCTCAGGTGCCAGCCTCCCCCCCACAAAAAGCGCCCCAACCTCAACCAACTGCCGGCCCCCCCCCTTCGAAGAAAGGAAAGGAAAGGGCCCGAGCACCACCCACACCTCCCTCAGCCATGGCTGACGACCCTAAATACCTCATACCATTCTATGATACGAGGCTTGGCAAGGCGTTCGGTGACCCCGAAAAGTACGCCAGGCTCTACCCACACTCATACCAAGCCGGGGAGTTCCGGAGAGGGGCATACGACGTGTCCTCCTTCACCCCAGGCCACCTCCACCCTGACGTCCACCCCTCCCCCTCCTACGCGCAAGCTGCCTCCGGCTCAGGCTTGGGCGGCAAGGGCAAAGGCAAAGCTGGGAAGCCTCCTTCCCCCCAACTTGTTGCAAGTACGGTGGCCCCTCCTGTTAAAAAGGGACCGCCCTCCCTCTCAGCTGCCCAACGACGCTTCTTTGCTCCTCGCCAGTCCCCCGACCCACATCCAGACGCTCCCACCATTGCCGCTACCTTTCCTGACATCGCTGCTCGCGTCCTCCGCGAGTCCAACTGCCGCCTCCCCTTGGGTTTCTCTGCTACTGTCAACCCCCGAGGCTCCATCTCTCTGACCGTCACCGACAGAGCCACCCCCGCCGCCTCGTACGCCCCGTATTTTGATTCCCTCACCAGAGCACTCAACCAGTCTTTTCAGGTAGGGGAGAACCCTTGGTGCACCCTCGTCCTCGCCCCCACAGCTGTTCAACTGGCCATCCACAGCCTCCCACTGCGCTTCCTCCCCCAAAATGAAGAGGAACTCTTCCCATATCTCCGGCAAGCAATCCTCAACGACAAAGCGACCCAGATTCTCTCAGCCAGGTACCTTAACCCTAGCCGAGATTCTAGGGCAACCAAGCAGGCCACTTCGGTGGTTGTCACCGTCGACCCCCAGAACGTATCGGCCCTTACCTCAGGCGTCGTCATCCTCTCACAGAAACGCAAGGCCGAACTTGCCTTCTCCTCCTCCAGAACCTCCCAGTGTAAGAACTGCTGGAGATACGGACACGCCCATCAACGATGCCCCGCTACCCACCCCACGTGCCCCATTTGTGCGTTTCATCATACTCGCGCGGCTCACAGATGCCAGAATCTCACCTGCCCCAGGAGCGGGAACAATAAGCCAGTCCCATCCTGTTGTCCGACCTCGCCCCCCCATTGCTGTAACTGCGGTGACGACCACACTGCCACCTTCAGACAATGTCCGGCTTGACCTCCCCCGCCTGTCCCCTCCCGAACCAACTCGCCAGCCCCCGTCCCAACTGGTCAAGACCCCATGGATTTGGCGGTCCATGGCGGCCCAGCACCCACTACTCCCCCGACCGGGGAGGGTCCCCTTGCGGTGGACCTCGTAACCCCCAGGCAACCTCCCCCAGCAGGACCCTCTACGCGTCCTGGCACTACTCACGGTTTCGGTGGTCCTCTCCCCCTGGAGGAGCCAAGCACTTGCCCTGCCCCTTTCACCCGTCGGGTTCGTCCCGGTAATGAATAATCAACCCGTTTCCCCTCCCCTGGGTCAAGGGCCGGCCCCTGCCCCTACGTTTCTTTCCATCGTACAACATAACTGTCTTGGGAGCTGGAATGTTTTCCTTTCTTTGTTTGAGTCGTTCAAGGAAGTGACCGTTTACCCCTCGATTGTCCTTTTGCAGGATCCACCTGTCAATAAGGCCCACCTTCCCTCCTTCAATGGTTTTAAATCTTTTTTCCCCCGGTTAGGAAGCCACGCGTGGCCGCCTACGTTCATATGTCCTTTCTTTCCAACTACACGGTGCTCCCCAGGTTTAAGGCGGTGGACGATGTTCTTGCCCTTGACATCTCCTCCGATAAACCTCTTTTTGGAACCGCTTTTCACTCCTTCAGAATTATCAATGCTTACTCCACCAACACGGCTGACCACAGAATTCACTCCGTCCAACCAGACGTTATTTTCCCCGATCTTGGGTTCCCCCACCTAGTTGTGGGAGACCTCAACATCCACAACCCCCTTTCGGACCCTGTACGGCATTTTTCCCCAAAAGAGATCGCGTCCTCAACCCCCTACTTCGAAAAGGCGGCGGAGGCCGGCTTTGCCCTCCTCACTCCCCCAGGCGAGTACACAAGATTCCCCCTGGTGGGCAAAGCTCGCCCTTCAGTTATAGACCTCGCCTTTGCGAACCCACCTCTCCTCTCCCTGGTCAAAAGCTGGGAGGCCTCCCTCCCCTCGACAGGTTCCGACCACATACCAATTACAATCACTCTCGCCACACCCTCCCTCAACCAGAAACCTCCACGCCCGCGATAGGCAGACACGGACTGAGAAACCCTGGGCCCGATCATTAAGGGCTTCAAGGTCCCGGCCGCACCTTCGTGCCCCACCCCCCCAAAACTGGACGAATGGATGTCAGAGTCGCTGAACCGTCTGATAGCTCTCCTCAAGGAACACACACCGGTGTCCAGACCCTCCCACCACTCCAAACCTTGGTGGACCCCCCACCTGACTGTCCTCCGCCACGAATATCACAAGGCTGCTAGGAAGGCTAAAAAATACGACACCCCACACATGCGGGAAGTTGCCGGCACCTCCAAAGGGGGGTATTTTAAGGCAATCAAGGCCGCCAAGAGCAAGCATTGGTCCTCCTTTCTGCTGACCGCTACCCCCCAGAGCCTTTGGACGGCCAAGAGGTTCGCCTATGGGCGTGCCCAGCCTCGCTTTCCCTCCCTCCCAGGGGCCGAGACCCCGCTACAAATGAACAATGTCCTCCTGGAACACTTCTTTCCCCCCAAGGAGCCCTTCTCCCCTCCGCCTAGTCTTAGGCCACATGCGTCGGTACCACTCCTGACAACGGAAGAGATAGCTGTGGCTCTCTCCAAGTGCTCCCCGACTTCGGCCCCTGGCCCGGACGGGATACCCTACTCTACCTGGAAACAGGTCAACAAAATTAACCCGTCAATCCTCCTCCAAATACTTGCCCCGCTGGTCCTGCTGGGATATCACCCCACGTCGCTAAAGAGCTCGAACGGCGTGGTGCTAGATAAGTCGGGGAAGCCCTCCTACGAATCGCCCTCCTCTTTCAGGATAATCGTCCTGATCCGCACGTTCTCAAAGATTCTCGAAAGGATTATAGCAGCCCGCCTACTCACAGCAGCCCGTCTTAGAAGGCTGTTGCACCCCAACCAATGCGGTTCGCTCCCGGGGATCAGCACCTACGACGCGTGCCTCACCCTCACCAACGACGTCAAAACCCTGCAGAGGCCCCGCCTCAAGGTCTCCTCCCTGTTTTTGGATATAAAGGCAGGGTTTGACAACGTCGACAACAACACTTTGGCCCGCATCCTGAGGGAAGGCGGGACACCCCCCTACCTGGCCTCCTGGGTTTCGTCTTTCCTAGGGGAGCGAAGCTGCACCCTAATCTTCCAAGGGGCCCCAGGGACCCCAGCCCCCGTAAATGTCGGTGCGCCCCAAGGCTCGCCGATCTCCCCGCTCCTTTTTCTCCTCTACGTGGCGCCACTGCACTTCAGGATCCCTTGGGGCCTGATGATCTCATATGTGGACGACTTCGCCCTCACAGTAGCATCCCTTTCTTACCGTGGTAACATCCGCCGGCTCTAGGAGCTCTTCGAGCAACTAGAAAGGAAAGCGTGCCGCCTAGGCATCTCCTTTTCGGTGGCAATAACGGAGCTGATACACTAGAGGACCCGCAGCCAAAGACACTCACCGAAGTGTGTCTCACCAATCCAAATCAAGGGCGAAAGGTTTCACCCTAGCAACTCCGTCCGGTGGCTTGGGTACTGGTTCACCCCGGCCCTTGACCCCGCCGCACACTTCTCTCGACACTTGGCCCTAGCCCAGGGAGTGTTCACCCTCATTCGCCGCTTCAGTCCACCCGGAGCAGGCCTCCCCTCCTACCTGTGCCACAGATTGGCTATGTCTTTGGTTTCTCCTATCCTACTCTACGGCGCGGACCTGTTCACACCTAGTGTGGGCACGACAACCCGCCTCGACACATTCTGGCGCAAGGTCCAGAGGTGGACCACAAACTGTTTCTCGGCTACCCCCACTGGGATACTCTCGGTGGAGTCATGCCTCCCACCCGTCTCTCTCCTGGTCGATCACCGGCAAAGACTGGCGGCGCTCAGGGTTGTCTCCTCCCCTCCCAGCGTGAACCCAGCAACTGCCCGCCTTCACCCCTCCTTCCCTTCGCTCTCGGTGTACTGGGCGCCTGCCTCCTCGCGGGCCATAACCAAAGGCCTATCATCCGTCTACCTTCCCCTACACTGGGAAACGCCCCGCCCCCCTGATGAGGAACCACCTGCCGGTGGACGCAGTGGCGCACCGGCCGATACCCTTCACCCTCGGGCTCTCTTGGATGCCCATGATCAACTCCCACCTTGTCTGCCCGACCCCCATCCTCCCGCCCCAGTCCCTAATGGACAACACCTATTCCGCCCTGGAGAAGAGAGTAAGAGAGACACTCCTGACAGAGTGGGCCGCCCTTTATCCAACTCCGGGGTACTACCTGCACCCTCCCGCCCTGTCCGCAAGGCCCTTCATGGGCCTGGGCAAGTTCGTCGCCGGGAGGATCCACCAGATGAGGGCCGGGAAAAGCTACCTGGCTGCCCACCAGACTTGGAGGTCGCCCGACGCCGACACCTCCTGCCCCCGCTGTGGCTTGGAGCCTGAAACCTTCGAACACGCTATCCTCTCCTGCCCCTCGAGACAGCACAGCAGGTCGCGCCTCCTTCACGGCGTTACCGATGTCGGTCCCGAGGCCCCACTTTGGTCCTCCCTCCCACTACTAAAAAGGCTAGCTGCCGTCATAAGCGTCACCTCCACGGGATTTCCCCCCACAATGTTCCCGCCCACCACTCCCCCCTCGTCCCCCCCGTTGCTTCTTTCTCCCCCCAGGGTGCCCCCCCCGGTCTTTCGTGTTTTTTCGTTGGCTGAGGCATAGGGTCGCTGGGCTTTCTTTCCTTTATCTTATGTAGGCTTTCCTTTTTAGACGACTAAAATTGTTAGTTTGTGCTTTCCTTGTTATATGTGGCCGATGGCCCGGTGGAGGAGAACCCTGCGCGATAGTGGATATTTATTGGTGCCGTAACTTTCTTTTGTTTATGTTTTTTGATTTATAGGTTTTGTTCTCTCCATAGCTAGCGCGGCATGAGGCTTTTTGTACCTAAAAACAATGAACGCATGATTACGAAAAAACAAAAACATAGTGAGTCATAGCGCGAAATCCATTGATGACTCACATGAGTCATCGCGCACATTCCGTTAACCAATCAAAAACTCATAAACCAAGTCATGTACTCAAACGAGTCACATGCGTGAAACCCATGACTCATAATGTGAGTCATGTGCGAAAGTCATTACATCATATGACGTCACAATCGTGAGTCATGAAACATTTCACCAATCATAATATAACAATGACTGGCAAGTGCGTAGTCATGTGAGAACTATGAGTCAAGTAACTTCATAGTGTAAAATCCAACATACCTTATGACTCATAAGTATGAGTCATGTGAAATCTGCCTTGCTTAGTCACGATTTGTGACAGTTACTTGGGTAAAGTAGGTAAAACTCCATGATAGGATTCTGGCAGTGGATTGAAGGAGTTGAATTTTGTGAGGGTAAAGGGTCTGATGTGTGTTTAGACTTGCTTTTCTTGAGAGGATACTGAATGCATTACGGTTCCCGAAAATAGTAAATCTAACTACTGCCTTCTCCTCTAAGTCGGGGCTAAGAAATTAAGACTTGGGTACGGTAATAGATTTAGCTAGTGCTTGGAAAGACCCATTCTGACTATAGCCAACTGGGTATGCGGTATAAGTTTCCTTTGCGGCCTAAGTTGAGTGTTGAGGCTAGGGGTGTTTCAAGTTTCTAGATGACCTTCATTAAACCACATCCAACAGTAGGCATCTGAATAGTCTTACTACGAGGAATCTACCTCCTGAAAGATATCCTGATATAGGCCTCTTAATCTAGATCTGGGTACTACTTCAGTCTATCTGGGGTTGCCTATCCTACAATTCATGGTAGTTAGTGGAGTTGCTGGCTACAATGGCTACAAGTGACCCCTTATGACATGGGGTTTTCTCCCTTGTCAGCATATCATACAATACACTTTGGAATATGTCCTACATATTCTATCTAGTTAACGTTAGGCTAACTGGCTTATCTTATTTTTTTAATATCCCCTTGGGTGGTAAAGCTTTCCCTGTAGGAGAGCTACCAGGTAGTGAGATATTTGGATATATCAATGAATTAGTTGCTTATCCCTCAATACTATATGTGACATTCCTGTAGAGGCAGGGCCAGTTCATCCATTTATTAATTTAGATGTGCTTTGATTTATCTTGAGCATACTAATACAATACTACCACTTATTGCTTTCAAGCATCCGAGTCGCAAGGGCCAGCACAGTGGAAATCCAGTATACACGCCATGTGAGCAGGGCTGCAATGAGGTTCTCTTTCCTGACACTATGGAAGAGTTCAACCCGGTGCCTTTTCCTATTCATTCACCTTAGCCCATCTCTCAAAGCAACCTGATCCTTAGCAAAACACCCATATTCTGGGTTTGGGGCAGCTGAAGATCCTATAGATCAACCCACCAACTGCGTACTTGAGCAGATTCTCTTCTATTCTGGTAGATTCTAATCCATTGGTTTGTGTGAGAGAGGAAATCACTTGTTGATCTTTTCAGTTGCAATATTTTATCAAATCCATTAAATTGACTGCAGGAAAATTTTATGTTGAAGTTTAGCCATCAGTGTGCAGTGGAGATCGAGTGGGCTGTTGTATCTCCTGTAGTTATATTGTCACCTTGGGGGTGCCTTCAAGTTAATGCTTCCCTCCATCAGCAAAAATAATACCTTGAATTCTGTGCGTTCTGTGCATCTGACGCACCTTACGCTGGAACGCAAATCGTGAACCAGGACGCAACCACCCTACCACACCACGCATCTGACGCAACCTGACGCAGCACCTGATCCTCAGGACGCACCAGACGCAGCACCTAATGCTCAGGACGCACCAGATGCAGCACCTAATACTCAGGACGCTACGTGACGCCACACCGCATCTTCCAGAGATAAGCGAAGGGTCCCCCCTTTACTTTTTTCTGACCTGGGTCACAATAGATTTCATATCGTCAAACTGTTAAATTTACTACTAGTAGTCTTCTATTGTTCTAATATACAGGCCAATTCATAGAAAAACTTGAACACTCAGTCATAAGAACCCTTCTGACCCCTTGCCAAACCCCCCCCCGTCACCTGATTCCTCCCCTTAGTACCATTTAGCACTCTAACTTCAAGTTCATGAATAAAATTCCTAGAGGGCACAGGAAGGAACCTATAATACCATCATGTAGCTGGTATCGAGCCCAACAATCTCCCGCAATCAGATCCAGAATCGGCCCAGTGGTTGTGGAGGAATCTGCCATCGAGTTCAGAGATCTGTAGAAATACCACTCTCAGAAGGGCTGGCGGATTCATGAGTTTCGATACGACAGAGACGTACCTTATAACGCCGCGTAGCTGGCGTCGAGCCCAACACCCCTCTGCAATCGGATCCAGAATCGGACCAGGGGTTATGGAGGAATCAGCCATCCAGTTCTGGGATTGCCAGCACACCATTCAGTACTGTAACTTCATGAATAAAATTCGCGGGGGGAAGTATCTTACATCATTGTGAAGCCTGTGTTATGGCCAATAACCTCCCGCAAAGAGCATCAGAATCCGTCCAGCGGTCGTCGAGAAACCTGCCGTCGAGTAAAATATCGCCAGCTTTATACCTGATATACCCTCCACAGAAGACAGCGAATTCCTGAGTTCTGATGCGACGGAGACGTACCTTATACTGTTGGGAAGCTGGCGTCAAGCCTAACAACCTCCCCAAAAGAGCATCAAAGTCCGTCCAGCGGTTGTGGAGATAACGGCCATCGAGTAAAATATCGCCAGGGCTACTACTATAAAGATCCTCTCTACAGAAGACAGCGATTTCCTGGGTTTTGATGCGACAGAGACGTCCTTTATACCGTTGCGTAGCTGGCGTCGGGCCCAACAATCTCCCGCAATCAGATCCAGGATCGGAGCTGTGGTTGTGGAGGAATCAGCCATCAAGTTCTGGGATCGCCAGAGTATCTATAAAGACAACCCCCACAAGAGTCAGCGATTTCCTGGGCTTTAATGCGACAGAGACGCATCTTATACTGCCGCGTAGCTGGCATCGAGCCCAACAATCCCCCGCAAAGAGCAGCAAAATCCGTCCACCGGTTGTGGAGTAATCTGCCATTGAGTAAAATATCGCCAGGGCTACTATAAAGATCCTCTCCACAGAAGACAGCGACCTCCTGGGTCTTGATGCGACAGAGACGTACCTTATACCGTTGGAAAGCTGGCGTCAAGCCCAACAACCTCCCGCAAACGGAATCAAAATCCAACCATCGGTCGTGGAGATATCTGCCACCGAGTAAAGTATCACCAGCTTGATACCTGATACACCCTGCACAGAAGACAGCGATTTCATGAGTTCTGATGTGACAGGAACGTACCTTATACCATTGCGTAGCTGGCGTCCAGCCCAATAATCTCCCGCCATCGGATTCAGGATCGGAGCAGTGGTTATGGAGGAATCTGCCATCGAGTTCTGAGATCGCCAGGGTAGCTATAAAGACAACTCTCATAAGGGTCAGCGATTTCCTGAGTTTTGATGCTAGAAAGACGTTCTTTATACCGCCGTGTAGCTAGCGTCGAGCCCAACAACCCCCCGCAATCAGATTCAGGATCGGAGCAGTGGTTGTGGAGGAACCTGCCATCGAGTTCTGAGATCGCCAGCACGCCACCCCATTCAGCCCTGTAACTTCATGAATAATATCCCTCTGGGGATGAATCTTATACCGCTGGATAGCTGGCATCGAGCCCAGGAACCTCCAAGTGTCGGATTCAGGATTGATTGTCTGGCTGTGGTGGAGTGTTGCAGCTGTGGCCCGGGAGTGTGGATGTTGAGTATTGCGATGAAAAGAGTGTCGCGTCGCGTCCAGTTTGAGGCTAAGTGCCGAGAAACCACTAGGCACTATGCTAGACTTGAGAGTATTATGGCTATCACTCGCTTTCAGACTGGAGTGAGCTGGCATTTTCGCTCATTCAAAGATGATGTTCTGAAAATAGAACTCTGAGTGCCAGTGTGATTCGGACTCGACATGGGGGCTTTAGCGCAAATTTAAGATTAAGGGTATGATGGCTTTCTCACCAGGCGCCAGCACTAACTATATTTTCTTTGCCAAGAAATACTCCTTACTCACATCCGGGCTAGAAGACAAAGAAGGCTAAAAGGAGAATCAGGGGTAGTGGTGAATCCTGATGTGAGATGGTGTTGAGGTTTAAGTCAGGATGCATGGGAGGCAGGGTTTCTTGGTTGGATGTGTCCGGACGGAACCCAGTGGAGGCAAGGGTCTCCGGATGGACCTGACGCAACAAGATATGTAGTATGGGTACAGGACGCACAGGAGGCACAGGACGCAGGGTCCAGGCGGGGAGAGTCAGGACGCAACACTACTGTATCTGACGCTGGCCACCTTTTTGCTGATGTCATACTTTGGCTACAAAGTGTACTCCTTCTTACGATCTAATTGTCAAAGCACGCTGAACCCTTATCAATTGTATCCAGCAAAAGGTACCCAGGGATATTTTACAAATGTTTCAGGAATTCTTTGGAAATACCTTGCCTCTCTTCAAGATAGTGTTTACTCCCCATAGGTGCAGAAAATCTGTTCCATTGAGCTTTCTATATATATCAGCAAAAATAATACCTTGCATTTTGTACATTGTGTGTGTCTGATGCACCTGATGCTGGAATGCAAATCGGGAATCAGGATGCAACAACCCTACAACACAAGAGACCTGACGCAACCTGACGTAGCACCTAATCCTTAGGACGCACCAGAGGCAGCACCTTATCCTCAGGATGTAACCTGACATCGGACTACTTCTTCTGGATACAGAGCATTCCGTAATCATCTTCCTGAGATAAGCGAACTTGAAGGGTCCACTCTTTACTTTTTCCTGACCTGGGTCACAATAGATTTAATGCTCTTAGTGTATTAAATTTACTTCTACTAGTGTTCTATTTTTCTAATATACAGGACCGATTATGATACTCATAAGGAACCCCCTCCTGTAACCAGAACTCGATCTTTACCCGGTACCCTATAACTTCATGATTAAAATTCGCGAGGGGAAGAAACCTATATCATTATGAAGCTGGTATCGAGGCCAACAACCTCCCGCAATCAGATCCAGAATCGGTCAGGTGGTCGTAGAGCTATCTGTCATCGAGGTATCCATTACTTTAGTCTAAAAACCACTCTCAGAAGGGTGGGCTGATTCATGAGTTTCGATGTGACAGAGATGTACCTTATACCATTGCATAGCTGGCGTTGAGCACAACAACCTCCCGCAAAGGGTGTCAACATCCGTCAAGCCGTTGGGGAGTAATCTGCCGTTGAGTAAAATATCACCAGCTTGATACCTAAGACACCCTCTATAAAAGACAGCGAATTCCTGAGTTCTGATGCGACAGAAACATAACCTATACCATTGCGTAGCTGGCGTCGAGCCTGACAACCTTCCGCAAACAGAATGAAGATCCGTTCAATGGTTGTGAAGCAAGTTGCCTTTTGTTAAGAGATTGCTAGGGCTACAATAAAGATTCTCTCTACAGAAGACAGCAACTTCCTGAGCTTTGATGTGACAGAGACGTCCCTTATACTGTTGCAGAGCTGGTGTCGAGCCCAATATTTCCCTGCAAACAGATCCAGAATTGGAGGGTTAGTGGTGGAGGAATCAGCCATCGAGTTCTGCGATTGCCAGCACATGCTTTAACACTGTAACTTTATGAAAGAATATTGAGGGGGGAAAGGTCTTATATCATTATGAAGCTGGCATCGAGGCCAACAGTCTACTGCAATCAGATCCTGAATCGGCTAAGCAGTCATAGAGCTATCTGTCATCGAGCTTTCCATTACTTTAGTCGAAAGACCCCTTTTAGAAAGGTTGACGGATTCATGGACTTTGATGCGACAGAGACATACTTTATACCATTGCGTAGCTGGCATCGTGCTTAACAACCTCCCTCAAAGGGTATCAAAATCCGTCCTGCGGTCAAGAAGTAATCTGCTGTCGAGTAAAGTGTCTCCAGCTTGATAGCTAATACACCCTCTACAGAAGAGAGCGAATTACTGAGCCTTGATGCGACCGAGACATAACTTATACCATTGTGTAGCCGGCATCGAGCCCGACAGCCTCCCACAAACAGAATGAAAATCTGTCCAGCGGTTGTAGAGTGATCTGCTGTTGAGTAAAAGATCACCAGGGCTACTATTACCCTTGCGGGAATAGCTTTCCTAATAATTAAGAGCGGGGTATATGTCTTAACTTGAATTAGGTTGACTATATATCCGAACCCATGCTCCTGAAGTTATGAGCGTCTCAGAGGCATCTCGAAGATGACTCGAAATACAGGATGAGAGCACGTTTCAAGAAATGTTTAACATATTGGAATGATGTTTAGAGAACACTACTCCTCTCATTTTCTAGTTGCATATGCAGTCACTGCATAATGCTTTGATAGCTGGATATCAGAACTGATCACTCCATATTGCATATTACTATTGGTATGTAGGCATTTGGACTGCATATTCATATATGGTCTATGATGATGAAGAGATTGAAGACTCTCTACTGGTGGAGTGGGGACACCCTCAGATGACATAGCAGTTCGGGAGATTCACAGAGTTGAGCTGGGCAAGATGTCAGGGTCAGACAGTGTTCGCACTTTATTCTGACGAACTGAATTCTTAAGAAAATACTTCTTAACTAAAGAAGTCGAAGTAGCATGAATATTAGTATAAATAGTAGGCGTCTCACCTGCTGGTTGAAAGAATCATCAAGCAAGGGAGAAGAGACCTTAACAATATATCAAGTTAAAAGCTTATTCTAACTCTTGGATATTTGTTCTCGCTTTATATCTTTACTTTTACTAAACAATTACCTACAAACCTTCCTGACTAATAAGCTGTTTTCTCGAATATCCTCGGCCTAGTTAGCTTGGAATCCTACCATGTTAGCTACCCCATAACAGCTGCTATAATGATTTTCTCCACAGAAGACAGCGATTTCCAGAGTTTTGATGTGACAGAGACGTATCTTACACCGTTGGATAGCTGACGTCGAGCCGGACAACCTCCCGCAAACAGAATCAGGATCTGCCTAGCGGTTGTGAGTAATCTGCCATCTGGTAAAAGATGGCCAGAGTTACTATAAAGATCCTCTCCACAGAAGACCGTGCTTTCCTGAATTGCGAGGCGACAGAGACGTACCTTATACCGTTGCGTAGCAGGCGTCGAGCCCAACATTCCTCTGCAAACAGAATCACAATCCATCTGACCATTGTGGAGGAATCAGCCGTCTAATCCAATGATCGCAAGGCCTCTAACTTGATGAATAATAGCTGTCTAGGGAAGAATCCTATACGAATATGGAGCTGGCAGTGAGCCCAGTAACCTTCAGGTATCACATTGAGAATTGGTAGAGTGTATTACGCTAGTGGGAATAGCTTGCATAATTATGCGTGAGGTATATGCTACTATGGTGGAGAGCATATATCCGAACACAAGCTTCCTGAGAATGGACTTCCTGGAGGCATCTGGGAGACTACTCAGGAACCGCAAAGAGTTCACATTTCAAGATATGGTAAACTGATTGGAACAATGATTAAGAGAACCAGTTCTCTACTCTTACTAATGCATACGCATCATGCATTGATTGATGGGTGTCGGACCTGATCACTCCATATTCATGATACTATTGGTATGTAGACATTTAGACTGCATATTCCATTATAGTCTATCAGGACGAAGAGATTGAAGACTGACGACTGGTGGAGTGAGGACACCCTCAGAAGAAATAGCAGTTGGGGGATTCTCTGAGTCAAGCTGGGCAAGTTTTCAGGGTCAAACAGTGTGCACACTTTGTTCTGACGAACAGAATTGTTAGAAAGATACTTCTTTACTAGAGAAGTCAAAGTAGCGTGAACATTAGTATAAATAGTAGGGCTCTCCCTGATGGTTGAAAACCTCTTCAAGCAATGGAAAAGAGACCTTAACAATATTATAAGTTATTAAGATATTCTTCCATTACTTTTCGAACAATTCTTCTTGCGCCTTCCTAACCTATAATCCGTTATCTCGAATATCCTCGGCCTAGTTAGCTTGGAATCCTACCATGATAGCTATCCCGTAACAGGAGAGCGAGGGGAGCCACCCGGCAAGGAGAGCCACTCAGCAGTGGAGATGCCAGCTATCGTGAGGGGCAGCAGGGTACCAGCCAAGGGGGCAGTAAGGTGCCAGCTAAAGAGTGCATAGCAGTACGGTGCAACCGGACCTAACCGTGGGAAGTGGGAGGAGGAAGGCTCGCCAAACAACTGAGAAGTACGAACACTTGGGACTGAGAGAGGGTCAGGATTCTTTGAATGCCAACCTTACTGACCTAGCAACTCAGGAGGGAGTGCAATACGAGAGAGAAGGGTCACCAGGGCAACTACTTCACAGAGAGCCCGAAACTAGTGACCGTGTGTTGTCGGAGAAAGGAGGGTTGCCGACCGTGGAAAACGCGAAGCGAGGTGCATTGCAAGATAAGGAGAGAGTGGTAGGAACGTCAACACCAGCGTGCTTAAATGAAGAGAGAACGGCATCAGGAAGGAAGCCATAGCTCCAAGAGGGGAGGCCAGAGGCCCCAGAGGAAGGAAGAAGATGAGGCCTTGATAATCCCCTGAGCAGTTGCCATGGGTGAGGGAGATCAGAGGCTAAGGACACTCTCACAATGATTTCTCATGGTGTTGAGATTTCAATCGCTGGAGGTGGAGTGGACAAGAAAGATGGGGAAATAGAGGGGCTTTTTTATTTTTTTATTTTTTATATCATATATTCATTGTTAAGGTTCAAGAAATCGCATGAAGCGCTAGCTATGGCGAAAACAAAACCCAAAATCCAAAACAAACAAACAAAGGAAAAATCCATCTCCAGTCATCTTCAAAAGGGTCCGTACCGGTCCCTGGCCCACATGTGGGCACGAAAATTATAACAAGTAAATCAAGGAAACCCGCCTATTAACCAGCGGAAACAACAGGCATCCAGAAAAACATTTACAAAGTCACTAACTAGCCTTCCTGAGATGACATAAAATAACCAAAGGAAACTACAGCAGAGGAGTGGGAAGAAACTAGGCTGACGGCTGACATGGGGCGTGAAAACCTGCCTGGGGGAAGGCGGTCAGGGTGGACCTCATGAAGCGGGCTAGGGCTGCCAATAGGGAGGCAGAGGACCAAACGGGGGCATCGGGACCCAGGTCAGGGACCCCCTGAAGGTGGCGGGCTGTTGTGGGTTCCCTCGCGGGGCAGGTGAGGACGGCATACTCTAACGTCTCAGGGGCTTCGTTGCATCTCGGGCAGGTTGTGGGCCGATCATCGCCCCAGGCCGGGTGGGCGCAGAGGTAGCTCTTCCCAGACCTAGCCTGGTGCAGCCTCCCTGTGTCAAATTTGTTGAGACCCATGAATGGATGGGGTTTAAGCAAGGATTTGTAAGGGCACCTAGCCGGGTCGGGGGACGTGGCTTTCCACTCCTTTGTAAGGAGGTCACGGCAGAGCCTCTTGAGTTGAGGGTGGGAGCGACCAGGAGGCGGGACAGGAAAGGATTCACAGAGCAGGTGCTGGGAGGTTACGGGAAGGGAGTCAAGCCTGTCTGGACCTAGCAAAAACAGGAGAGAATGGGGGACAGCATCCAAAGGCAGGTGCGTCCTGTTCTCATGGAGGGTCGCGGCTGGAGCCATGGAAGGGGGAGGCAACTGCCGGCATTTCCCCTGAGGAGGATCCTATGGTCGGGGGCGTGGCAGTGGAGAGAGGCAGTTTGTACTGAAGGGGGAAGCCGAACCGTCACCTGGTTGATTTCCGGGAGTGAGTAGAGTATTCTCAGGTTCACCAGGCGTCTCTTGTAAGCAAATAGCAGGTCAAGAGGCGGGAGGCAGGCCTCAATGGCCAGAAAGTTGGTTGGGGTGCAGGTAAAGCAATTTGTGCACCATCTTTGGGTTTTGTGCCAGAAGGCCGACAGCCTTCTCAGCATATGGACCGTAGGGGTGAAGACGTCCCCCTGTAACTGAGGATGGAAAACAGCAGTAATGAAGCCAACCGATTGCATGGGGAGGGGGGGGGGCCTATCCCTGGTGGGGACAGCCGTTTGATGGCCACAAAGGCGGCCTGGGCCCTCGCCAGATGCTTGGTGAAGTGGGGCGTGGTGGCCAGGGAGGGCGTAAGCCAGTATCCCAGCCACCTCAGCTCATCTTTTGGTCTAAAAATTGACCGGTCAAGGTGGATAGGGGCATGAGAGGGGGGTTCTCTGTCCCTTTTCGTTCGCCAGTGGATCAGTTCTGTTATGGGGATAGCAAACCTGACACCTAGTTGGGAGCCCCTGGCCTTGATTAGGGAGTAGTGTCATTGTAGGAGTGGAACATTGCGACGATAAGACGTCGAAGAGGCTGTGAGGGCGATATCATCCACGTTGGGCAGGGTGAGGCCGTAGGGGATTTCAATATGAAGGCGAGAAACGTAAATAACAAATAAGATGGGGGAGACTGGTGAGCCATGGGGGGTTCCCACTGAAACTGGGGAAAAAACCATGGGAGACCCTTGGAAAACAAGGCGGCAGGACCTGCCCATGAGGAAGGAGCGAGTCCAAGATACCAGGTATGGGTTGACCCCTTTGGCACTCAACATGCCGCAGGGGGTGAAGGGGTTGACATTGTCGAAGCCACCCTTGATGTCGAGAAAGAGCGTAGAGACTTTCCTCTTCTCCAACTGAAGGGCTCAGACGTCATATGAGAGGGGGGTGCATGCGTCTGCCACCGACAGGCCTGCCAGGGAGCCGCACTGATGAGTGTTGAGGAGGCCCGTCGTCTGAGCCACACAGCATACTAGGCGGTTGTTCATGACCCTCTCAAGTATCTTGGAGAAGGTTTAGAGGAGTACAATAACACCAAATTAGGAGGACGAGTGGTAGGAGGGTTTGCCCGGCTTGTCCAGGACTATACGGTCGGCCCTTTTCAGGGAGGGGGGGTGGAAACCATAGGAGACTAGAGGAGATAGTAGACTAAGAATAAGCTGTGGAGCGGTCTTGTTGATCTTCTTCCAGACCAAGTTTGGGACAGTGTCCGGGCTGGGGGCCAACGATGGGGAAGAGCGCGTGAGGGCTCTCTCAATCTCTGAGGCCGCCAGCTCAGGGCATTCTTGGCATGGTAGGAGGATGGAAGCCATGGGTGCGAGCTGGGCGCCCAAGAAAAAATAATCCAGAAGGGCCTTGTTTAGCTCGAGTGGGGAGGAGGCCCCTGGAAGTTCAGGGAAGCGGGGGGGGGGGGGGGCGGCCTAAAGCG
>Ga0307509_10005643_pt1 | contig 17296 bp, 18 predicted proteins | sample 10_EM_MG_FD_202245 | JGI IMG/M metagenome (GOLD analysis project Ga0307509, IMG submission 202245) | Populus trichocarpa ectomycorrhiza microbial communities from riparian zone in the Pacific Northwest, United States - 10_EM | ecosystem: Host-associated > Plants > Roots > Unclassified | place... | reverse complement strand
TTTATCTATACGGGTGATAATGGATCTATTAATGTGAGTTAAACCCAAAATGAATGGTTAAGCCTAATTATTTTAAAGTCTGGTTAATTTTTGTCACTCCTAATTATTATCTTTTGACAATACTTGATGAATTGACATGTCTACGTCTGATTATTCCTGATCATAATCTACGACTAATGGTCTATCAAGCCATACCAATGAGCTTGTATTAGGCTCATTGAACCCAGCCTGCATTTTAGAAAGAATCCATAGATAATGCCTTGTTAAGGTTCATTTATCCTATAGTACCTAAGATTCACTCGCAATATTTGCTTAATAAAAGATTATGTAAATATAATCTATTTGCATGAATGTCCCTTATAAACTAAGTTTTGACAATGCCCTTTTGGGGTTCACTTGTCTTAAAATGTGTTATTTAACAATCACCTTTTTATGATTTAACTTCTTGTTTATTGCTCCTCATCAGTGTTTGCATACGCTAGTGTTATGACTCTTGTATATATACATCATAACAAGTGGATAACTTTCAAATTTTATTATTCTTATTGCTATTGATTATGCATGCATATATGAAAACTTATTAAAGAGGCCAATACTCATAATTGTTTGGTGAATATTGAACTTAGAAATCTTTAAGACTTATTTTATTTTTTTGAAATAAAAAAGATGGGCTACTCCTCTCAATATCCAAAGTAATGATCTATGCTAAGTCCATTTACCCTAAATACCAAGAGTGAATAGCAAAATATTTTAGACATGGTTTTTTTAAATAGAAAAAGGTGTATGATTTGGAAGATTTGGAATGCCAACCCAATGGGCCTTATAATATGGGTTAAAACCCAATAGACCTTGCAAACTTGTTCTAAGACCTAATATGCATGTATGAATGGGTTTGATTGTTTTTGTTGAAAAAATGATAAAGATCCACCAATACTGCCTTCAGCAGCTTCAAGATTAGAGTTAAGACATAATGTGATTAAGTCATAATAGATACAATAGATGATTAAGAACATATTAAACATAAGATGGAAACTTGTATAGGTTTCGGATAAATGTAATACAAGTGAAATCTAGATAAATCTTAAAGATAAAAAAAAAAAAGGATTAGATAGGTCTTTTAAAAGACCTACTTTGGTTGTGTTTGGGGCTGACGAACTCAAAGAAAACTAAAATGTAATAAAATATGCAAACTTATAGAAGAAAGGTGTCATTGATATAGTAACCCAGCAAAGATCTGAAATCCAACATAACTAATGGTTTTACAATACCCACATATCTTATCCTAATAAAAACCCTAATTTTTCACAACAAATAGGTCCTTGCAGCTACAAAAAAAAAAGGAGTTTATATTTCTATTTTTTTTCATAACATCTTGAGACTATCACGGGTCCAAACATTGTTTATGTCAAAGAACCATTTCAACCCAAAAGCTTAAGTTGTTAGGTGAGGTCCCAAGATATGATATATATTATTTTCTAACACACTCCCTCAAGTGAAAACCCTTTGGGCTTGAAACTTCACAGGCCCACATTACCTTGTGCTTGATTTTTTATTAAATAAATGAGGATGATGATATTCAAACTCATAACCGTTTGGTCATCAAGGCTCTGATACCAACTTTTGTGGAAGATCGTGAAACAGACTTTGTTTGCGGGAACTCCATGAGACAAGATTGCCACCAATAAAGATCACATAAGCAGTAGTTGAAGTACGATCATCTAAATTTCCAGCCCAATCGGCATCAGAGAATGCATGTAGAGAAGGATTGTGATGTCGGCAAAGATGAAGACCATGAAAAATTGTGCCTTTTAGATAACGCAGTAAACGTTTAGTGGCAATCTAGTGGGATTCGAAAAGGCAGTGCATGAATTGAGATAACTTGTTGACAGTGAAAGACATATCTGGGCGAGTAAGATTAATGTATTGCAATGCCCCAATGACACTCTGATACTTAGCGGCGTTGGTAGGAGGCGAACCATCATTGAGAACGAGGGAACCCGTGGTAGGGAGAGGGGTTCCAACCTCCTTAGCATCGTCCATGCGAGTGCGGACCAAAAGATCATGAATATATTTATGTTGAGAGAGAAGTAGACCGGATGATGTGGGAAGCACTTCAACACCAAAGAAGTAATGGAGTGAGCCGAGATCTTTGACTGAGAATTTGGTTGAGATGGTGGCGATGAATCTAGTGATGGAAGGAGGATCACTGCCAGTCATAACTAAATCATCAACGTATACCAGAAAATAGATTAGCTGGTGGTTGTGATGATAGATAAAGAGAGAGGGATCAGAGACAACATTTATAAAACCATAAGAGAGTAGAAAAGAGCGAAGCTCATGATACTATACCCGGGGGGCTTGTTTGAGACCACAAAGAGCTTTACGAATCTAGTAGACATGGGTGGGAAACTGTGAATTAATAAATCTTGGAGGTTGAGACATAAAAACTGCTTCAGAGAGTGTACCATGAAGAAATGCGTTATTGATATCAAGTTGACGAAGTGGCCAACCATTTGTAATAGCAAGGCTGAGGACAATGCGAATGGTTGTGGGCTTGATGACTGGACTAAAAGTTTCTTTGTAATCAGTGCCCGGTCGTTGGTGAAAACCTTTCGCAACTAAACGTGCTTTGTAACGAGCAACTGTGCAATCCGAGTTTTGCTTGATCCTGAAAACCCATTTATAACCAACCAGGTTTGTAGATGAAGTGTGAGGGACAAGGTCTCACGTGCCATAACGTAGTAAGGCATTGAACTCATCTGATATGGCAGTTCGCCAATTTGGGTTACGAAGAGCTTGTGAAGCATATGAGGGTTCTGCAAAGTCATGGAGGTTATGTCTGGTGGTGGCATAGAGTTGACGGATTGGTTTAACAATGCCATGTAGGAAGCGAGTGATCATGGGCTGTGTCCGATGTGTTTGTAGGAGATGGAGGTTGTGGGATGGTAGAAGGAGCCACGAGGGCAGTAGCTTCAGAGCCCGAATAAGATGACATGGAGGGAGACCGTGGAACTGGGCATGACACTACGAGAGGGCAGCAAGATGGTTGGTGGTGCGTGGAGCCTATGATGAGTGGGACGGTGATGGAAGACAAGTCATCAGAGGGAGGGGAAAGAGTGGGGATGAAAGTGGATGGTTGGGCAGTGGAGAGAGATGGAAAGACTGATTCATCAAAGACCACATGACAGGATATAAAGATACGAATTGTGAAGGGATAGAGAGAAAGAAGAGAGGAGCAAAATAGGGATAGAGAGGAGAGAACCGAGAGAGAAAAAAGAAAAAAAAAGAGAAAAAGAGAAGAAAAACAGGGGAAGAAACGGTGAGAACCGTCATCGCCGGCACCTACACCGTCGCCAGCAGTTGCGTCCTGCCACCTCCACCGTCGCCAGTAGCACCGTGAGCCACCGCAGGTCAATCTTCTTCCCTCTCCTCCTCCACCTTCTTCATCTTCATCTTCTTCTTCTTCTTCTGCGTCTTTTTCTCAACTGTTCACGTTGCATGTGAATAGTGGAGAAGCCCACTGTTTAATGGGCTGGCAACGCCGACCCAGCCTAAAATGGTTGGGCCGGGTCCAACCCAATTAAAAAAAAATTTCCTTTTCAAAAAATTGTAATTGTTTTCCGTGATTTTTTTACTAAATTTTGTTTTGTATTTGGTTGGTATTTTTATACCGAAAAAAAATACAAATCCGGTATTAAAATACCCGGTTTTCGTCAAAACTTCCAAAATACAAAAAAATTTGAAAAATAGAAAAAAAATGTTTTTGTGCATACGACCAAGTTTCTCAAAACTAAAAATCATATTGTGTTTTTCATACACCAAAAAAACAATTGGCCAAAATTTCAAAAACAACAAAATTTTTATTTTGTTTGTCTTTTAGTATCCGGGGTACGACATTACACGTAATACGTATTTCGGATATTAATTCTTTTTTTCAGATGCTAGAATGGTTAAGTTTTAACCCCATTAAGATAAAAACCTTTTTATTGATGAAGGCTTTTCTTGACCCTTTTGACAGATCAACAATTAGAAAACACAACCAAAACCTTAGATTTTATCAGACAATAAAAGAATGCAGCTTACCTTAGGTAAGGCGTAGTTGGGGTGCTAATACCTTTCCTTTACGCAACCAGTCTTCGTACCCCATCTTTAAGACCAGTTAGGGTTCCTAGTGACCAGAATACTAGGTGGCGACTCCTAGTCCATATTTTACTGATACGAGACAAGAATTCCTTATCTTTTTATATTTGCCAGATAGACCTTTACAATTTTTCCTTGAGAGTGGTGGATGATCGTCGCGACGCCGCACACGTGCAACAACTAAGCCAATTATTCTTGGTGTAATAAGTTTATGTGTTTATTGAGGATCCACTTTTAGGGTTCCTGAAAATCAAGAATGTTTGGTATAAGTATGTAAATTGAATATGCATGATCTTATTAGAAATCTTGAAAAGGCTCAACATAATTAACATAATTTAGCCAATATATGAGCCATGACTAATGGCAAAAAAATATAATAGAGAGACAAAACATATAATGACAATTATTTTAAAAAGACAATAAGACCTTCTTGGGCTTCTAAGTTCTTCACCTTTTATTCCTCAGCACATTTATTTATAGATTTTTTAGTTAATGGGGTGCTCTCTAGTATATTCATAGTTAACTAGGGCAAAATCTCGTGACAATATTATGTTCATCATATTAATCTTTTTAGGCATCCATATATTTAGGTTATACATAAAAGGCAACCTATGTTTTAAGAAGCACTTTGTAGCTATTTTCACAACCTTAGAAATATTAAGTTTCCTTCTTATAGTATTTTTGAGTACCCACTCAGCATTGACCACTTCAAAGAAATGTAGGTTCATATCCTTGCTTTGCTTTTCCTCAATGCAGGGAATTTAAACATTTTTAACCATAAACAAGGCCTCCTCAGCTTTTATAGTAATAAATCTTCCATTCACCAAAAATATTAGCCTTTGATGCAAGGATGCTACAACACTAGCATAATGGATTCATGGTTATCCGAGCAAAATACTTTAAAAGAACTGGATATCCAGCACTTTCGAAGTTACCTAAAAAGGATGAGGTCTGATAATCAACTCAATGTCAATATTCCCAATTACTTGTCTCGAAGACCCATTATAAGCTCTTGACATCATTTTAACCTGCCTCATATAAGACACATCAACTAGCAACTTATCCAGGATATGTCCAAGAAATACATTTAAGGCTGACTCATTATTGATAAACACTTTTTAATTATATAATATTTGCACTTCATTATGATATATAGTGGTTTATTATGCCTTGTCCCCTTAGGGTCTAGCTCATTTTCTATAAGTATAAGTAATTAATGGCTTAGATTCTCCATATCAGGTGTTCTATATAATCTTGTGTGATGCTTTGTTGGAAATAATTTTTGTATAGAACCTTTTACAATGCATTTTTTATACAGTTCATAACTCAAGATTAATGATAATAGGAAAACTCGAGCAAGACTTTTCTTAAACCGATCTGCCACACTATATTCTCAATTTCATCAACTTTAGGAATTCAATAACCCCTTCTTAACTTACACGCTTGTTGACCTCGTTATTGTTGGCCAACTTCTTAACTACTTTACCTTTTTTTTTCCTCTATCTTTTTATGTCTTCCTATATAAAACATCTTTCACTTCTTATCAATATTCCTACTTCAGCTTGAAAAATTAATGTAGAGTTTTCGATATGAAAAGTATATCTATAATTATGAGGTAGTGTATTATAACTTCCATTGTTTGAATAAACAGGCTTTGTTAGAATCTCTTAAAAGGACCTCTTATAGTCAACTAACATATACATACTTCAGAATTCTCATCTTGGAATATCAACATTCCTATCTCATTCTCAGGCTTGAAATCTTTCATCGTTAACACTTCAAAGGCTATCATGGTCTCTACCTCATGATAGAATTCCTCATATAAATCAATATCATAACTGAGTTAGTGATGATATTTTTAATGTTCACTATAATCTCTAATGGCTTACATCTTGGATGGTGGCTAAAGATAATTTTCTTGTGCTAGTATATCATACAAACTACTCATGGTCATCTTTATAATTATCTCTTGCTTCTTCTTATATTCAACAATAATTTTGTTTACTTCTTTACTTATAGAGGTGTGATTTAGGAGTGGGTTGGTATTCATGTTAGGTGTCCCATCAAATGTTAACCAACTTACCTTAATGAGTTATAAAAGTTTGTTCTTAAAGATGAAACAACTATCAATAATGTGTCCAGTAACACTATCATAATATTCATAGGTTTGATTGGGTTTGTAACACTTTAGGTATGGTGGTTGAAGTGGGTTTAGAGAAATGAGAGCAATTTAACCAATGTTAACTAGCCTTTTATACATTTCGTTTAGAGGCAAGGGGAGTGGTGGTCGTTGTCCTTGGGTTTTTTTAAAACTCTTGTTGAGGTGATAATTATTTTTGGCTTGGTTGAAAGTTTGATTTTGGGTGGTGTTTTGTTGGTTATCAGGAATATGTGTTGTAAAGTTTAAGTTAGTAATAACTAGGGTATTGGTTGGTGTTTGGAATTGAAATTGTTAGTGTTGCTTTACTTATTTCTTGATAGCTTGATAGCTTGTTCGATCATTTCAGCTATAATTACCATATTAGTGAAATATTGGGCTGAACTTCCAACAAGATATTTGAAATATAGAGCTTTAAAGGTATTAGGGAACAAGTTTATCATCTTCCTTTCTAATAGAGGGGGATGTATTTATACTGCCACTTTATGCCATCTTTAGGCATACTCTCGAATTGATTATTTTAAAACCTGCTCTATGTTCTGCAGGCTTGATCTATTGTGGGCTACATCCATCTTGAACTTGTATTATTTCACAAATATATTCATCAAGTCTCTCCATCTCTTAACCTTAGTGTTATCCAACCTGATATGTCAACTCAAGGTTGCGCCACTCAAACTCTCATGAAAGAAATGTATAAGTAGTTTCTTATCATGTACTACTTCAACCATTTTACTATAGTATATTTATAAATGGTTCATCGCGCATTGTATGCCAATGTTTTTTTTTATGAATTCAAGCACTTTGAATTTATATAGGATTACTACATTTGACACTAAACACATCTGAGTTGCTTTCATAGGATCATACAAATTTATCATTTATATTAGTCTTAATCTTTTCTTAATGGCGAATAGTTTATTAGACTCAAAATCTTCCATCACTTTGCCTTTTTGAGATGTTTGGAGGTGTTTGAGCTTGAGACGCTAGCTAAGTAAAAGAAAAATGAGCTGCATATTAGAATTCTGATAAGACACCATTTTCCCTTATGTATTGGTAGGATAAAGGTGAAATGGGATGCTTGAACTGGTGGTGCATGATAAGTATTAGCTACAGGTTGTGTTTCAATATGATTCGATCCTCAACTACAAGTCCCTTCCCCTAATGGGATTGATTATAAAAATCTCTTAAGTAAGCCGGCTAGCTTAACGACCTCATCTTTGAGGCTATCAATTTTTTTTATTGGTTATTTTTTTATTGGGTTCTCTCTTCATGCTATATTTTTTTCTTGCGTAGTCTGGTGTTGTAGATTCTAAAAGAGGACTGGCTTTTAGAGGGACCTATATTTCATATAATGATTAAACAAATATGATAATAACGAGTACATGAATGTGAAATGCACGAGGGTGTATGCATAAAAAAAGGTATATTGGATATGCATTCGCTATTCAAGGATGACAAATGGTTGTCATTTATGGATTTAAAGAACAAAAACCCAATATCTTTATCATGATGCCTGTGGCAGGTGGACATCATGGTGATCTTAGTGTGAGAAGGGGTAGAATGGAAAAAGAAGTTGCCACCTAGTTTTATGGTAACTAGAAACCTTAACTGGTCTTTCAAGAGTTCTAGAAAAGGGGTTGGTTATGTAATAAAAAAGATAGACATCACCTTATACATCTTAACAAGGTTTTAAGAATAGCTGTAATCCCTCAATAATGCAGAGGTGATTGATTCTCATTATATATTGTATGTACATCAATTAGCAAATCCTATATAATAGGAAACAAATAAAACGTAGCTAAATATGTATCCTACAAGATATGTATATAATAACAATTCATCTAAAATCAAGAAATAGAATCAGATTCCTTATCACCCCCCTTCAAGCTGAGCATGGAAGAAGGGACCACGTGAAGCTTGTTAGGAAAAAGGAGGAATTGAGGTTTGGGGACTCCTTTTGTAAAAGAATCGGCAAACTAAAGATGAGAGGGAACGAAGGTGACTTTTAAGGAACCATTAGCAATGAGTTCACGAACAAAATGATAGTCAATCACAATATGCTTAAAGCGAGGCCGAGTGATAGGATTGACCACCATAAATATAGCACTTTTGTTGTCGCATAACAGCTTTGGAGGTGAAGGTAATTATAGATGTAGATCACGAAGTAGCTGAACGATCCAAACAACTTCAACAGTAGCGACAACTAAGGATCGATATTCAGCTTCGGCACTGGAGCAAGAAACAGTGGATTGTTTCTTGGAGCACCAGGAGATAAGATTGTGGCCCAAGAAAGTAAGATAGCCGGTGGTAGATCGACGTGTATCAGGACAACCAGCCCAGTCAGCATCAGAATAAGCAAGCAAGTCACGGTAAGGATTGCGATGAAGTTGAAGACCATGAAGGACCGTTCCTTTAACATAACGCAATATACGTTTGAGTGCGCGAAAGTGATTTTCTGTCGGAGCATGCATATATTGGCAAATGGAATTGACACTGAATGGGAGATCAAGGCGAGTAATGGTCAAATATTGCAGAGCACCACCAAGAGACCGAAAAAGGGTGGGATCTGAAAATAACTTCCCTTCAGTGGAGAGATGTTGGCCGACGACATAAGGAGTGATAATTGGTTTGGCCTCAACCATGTTAGCATGGTGGAGAAGATCAAGCGTATACTTGGTTTGGCTAAGAAATAAATCGTGGGAGTTATGGTGGACTTCAACACCAAGGAAATAGTGTAGAGACCCCAAATCTTTCATGGCAAATTCGTTGGACAGCCATGTGATAAGAGTCTTGATCAAGCTAGGATTGCTACCAGTAAGCACCATATCATCTACATAGAGCAAGAGATAAACCGTTCCAGCTGCAGAATGATGCACAAACAAAAAGGAATCTGCTTTGCTGATAAGAAAACCAAGGTGCAGTAAAAATGAGCTAAAGCGTTGGAACCAAGCACAAAGGGGCTTGTTTGAGTCCATAAAAAGCACGCTTTAGTCGACATACATGGCGAGGAAACCGTGGATCTGTGTAGCAAGGGGGTTGATCCATATATACCAGTTCAGAGAGATGACCATGAAGAAAGACATTTTGAACATCTATTTGATATAGAAGCCACCCAGAAGAGACTGCAATGGATAGAATAATCCGGATGGTAGCAGGACACACAATAGGACTGAACGTGTCTTCAAAATCAAGGCCATGAATCTGAAAGAAACCCTTGGCCACAAGACAAGCCTTATGACACTCAATAGATCCATCAGCACAGAGCTTGGTTTTAAACATCTAGTGACAACCAACCACATTATAACTTGCAGGTTGCAGTACAAGATCCCATTCTTCTTCAAGGCTTGTATTTCAGCATCCATAGCCGAGAGCCATGCAGGGTGTTTGGCTGCAGACTTGAAACCCCGAGGCTCTTGGAGAGCTAGAAGAACCTGAAAAAACTGAGAATAGGGTGAAATGGTTAACACATGATAAGCCTTAGGTTTAAATATACCAGCTTTCCTTCTAGTAACCATGGGGTGAAGGTTAGTAGAGGTCGTTATTAAAGGAACAGGAACAGGTGGAGAGGGATGACTAGAGGATGGGATGATAGACATAATAGGAGGCTGGGAACAGGAGTCTACAGGTTTATCACTGCATGGCAAACAAGTAGGAGTCAAAACTGGAGAAGACACTAACGGAGGTGGTAAGGCAGGAGACACAATATTATGAGAGTCTAAAAAATCAGAGAAAGTAATATAGGGTGTGGAATTATGATTTTGTTGAACATCATCACCTACATAAGGAAAAATAGTTTCATAAAATTGGACATGGTGAGAGACATAAAGACGTTTTGTCTTGTAGTCAAAACAACGAAACCCTTGTGAAGGGGGCTATAACCTAGGAAGACACAAGGAGCAGATTTGGGAGATAATTTGTTAGGAGCATAATCTTGCAAATAAGAAAAGCATAAACATCCAAAAGTACAAAGCATAATATAGTCGGGGTATTTACCAAACAGAAGCTCGTAAGGAGTTTTGCCAACAAGAGTTTGTGAGGGGAGTCGGTTGATGAGATAAACAGCTGTCGAGAAGGCCTTAACCCAAAGAGGCAATGGAACACATACATGAAACATAAGAGTGAGTCCTGTTTTGGTGACATGTCGGTGTTTACGTTCAGCAATTTCATTTTGACTGGGTGTATAAGAACAAGCAACATGCAATACAATACCACAAGATGTGAGGTGAGAGCGAAATTTATTATTGGTAAATTCAGTTCCACCATCACATTGGAAGGACTTAATTTTAGATGAAAATTGAGTTTCAATATACTGTTGACAATTGACAAATGTATATAAAAAAATCAGATTTATGTTTTAGTGGAAAAAACCAACTGAAACGAGTACAATCATCAATAAAAACTGCATAATATCGAAAACCTGTAGTGGAACAAACAGGTGAAGGACCCTATAAATCACAGTGTAAGCGATCAAAAGGCAAATCACAACAAATATTATTAATTGAAAAGGGTAGACGATGGCTTTTGCTAAGGTTACATCCAACACATAAACTAGAATCCAAACCTATTAATTTATTACTACAGGAAATAAAACCTGACTTGGTGAGAGAGTCAATAGTATGAAAACTAGGATAACCTAGACGAGCATGCCACAAATGAGCAGAGACACACAATTTATTGTAAGAAACTATGGAAGCAAGGGCATGATGATGTTGTTGAGGCACGTATAAGCCATTCTCACATCTTCCGACTCCCAGCACTACTCCTGTGACCCGATCCTGTATTGTAAAACCAGAATAAAAAAAGATGACCCAACTATTATTATCTTTTGTAAGTTGACTGATGGAAATAGGCTTTTTGGTAATACCAGGAACAACTAAAACATTAGATAAAAGTAATGGACTGTTGGGAACAAGAGTGGAAACGGAGCCAGTGTGAGAGATAGAAAGAGACTAACCATTACCAACCATCACCCTTTCGTTACCAGAATATACAGCAAGATATCGACACCCTCGGGATCATTTGTCATGTGAGAGGTGGCGCCAGAGTCCGGATACCAGGCAGGATCGGGGGAGGCCGAGTTTGAACAAGCAGCGAAGGCTTAAGCAAGATTGGCAAACTACTTTTTCTTGAGATTAAGAAATGTCCAGCAGCGTTTAGCCAAGTGGCCTTCCTTGTCACAGAGTTGGCAATAGACTGGAGAGAAACTAGATTTTATGACAGAGGCAGAGGGAGGTTTGGGCTTTCCTCTGTTGATGTATTTTGATCTGGCGGTGGAAGAATAAAATGCCGAGTTGGCAGATTGTTTGCTAAGCATAAAATGCCGAGTTGGCAGATTGTTGATACACTGATCTTTCAAAAATCTCATGGCTCAAAGCTTTCGGGATGATATCTACAAAAGAAGGTAACTGAGACTAGGAAAGCATTGTTGTTGAGAAGATTTTATAATCAGGACCTAAAGCTCTCAAGAACCAATGAATTTTATCCAGGTCATCGATGGGTCGACCAATTGATGCCAGTTGATTGCAAAGGCCTTTAAAGAAGCGAGAGAATTCAGCCACTGATTTGGAGCCTCGCTGCATCAGTTGGAGCTCGTCCTTGAGTTGAAGTTCGCGAGTCTTTGATATATGAGAGAAGGAGGCTTCAAGAGCATTACAGGCCTCATAAGCATGTTTTAGACCAAGCACCTCACTCATAGATTCCTCCGTAAGGAAAGAATAGAGGAGACTTAGTAGGGTCTGATATGTGTTTAGCCAAGAAGTGTAGGTTGGATTCACTTGAGTGGAGCCATCAGTACCAGTAATCTGTGAAGAAGGAACTGGGATACTACCATCCAGAAATCCAAGGAGATCATGGCTTGTTAACAATGGTATAAATTGATTTCTCCATAACAAATAATTTGAGGAGGTCAGTTTGATGGTAAACATATGCACCATCGTGTTCAGCGGAAAAGAAGGTGATGAGGACGACCCAGCCATGATAAAGAAATCGGGTAAAAGAAAAACCTAAAGGAGCTCTGATACCATAACAAGGTTTTAAGAATAGCTGTAATCCCTCAATAATGCAGAGGTGATTGATTCTCATTATATATTGTATGTACATCAGTTAGCAAATCTTATATAATAGGAAACAAATAAAACATAGCAAAATATGTATCCTACAAGATATGTTTATAATAACAATTCATCTAAAATCAAGGAATATAATCAGATTCCTTATCACATCTCACCTAAGGTAATATGCATTGTTGTTTGTTTTTAATAAAAAAAAAAGTGTCTAATATGCCTTGAAAAATATTTTTCTGAAATGATTTTATTATCACTTTTTGGTAGACTTCTAAGGATAAATCTCATTAATGAGTCATTTATCCAATTTTATTCCATGAATAATATAATGACAAACAATTATATATATTATCACTTTTTAGGTCAACTTCTAATGATAAATTTCATTAAGGAGTTATTTATCCTATATTAATCCATGGATAACAAAAATTATGACCAAAATTTAAATTGAAAAAATATTTTTTCAAAGCGATTTATTATCAATTTTTTAATCAACTTATAAGGAAAAAACCCATTGAGGTTTTTTTTTTCTATGTTAATCTATGATAATAAAACCCAAATAAATATTCATATGATTTTTTTTTTAATTTCAAAGTGATCTTACGATCATTTTGATGTTGACTTCTAAAGGCAAAACCATTGAGTTTTTTTAATCCTTTGTCAACCTACAATTATAAAACCATTAATGCGCAACGCAGTTATTCATCTAAATTGTCATAGCATGTAAGACGTCAAATGATAGATCTTCCTCCTAGATCGAGGGGGTTTTGGATGTGTTGGGATTAATTATAAAATTATGATTTGAATGGTTGAGGAGTCGTCACCTAATATTATGGTCATTAGGAAACCTACTGGTCCGCAAGAGTCTAGGTAAAAGAAGTAGTTGTTCATGAAAAAGATGCATTACCCCCAGTACACCTTATCTATGGTAAACTACAAAATTAATTGATTGTTTTTTTTAAGTCATATTTTTATTTGTTAGTCTGTATAAAGTTCAATAAAAGTTCTTCTTAGTAAGGAGATCCTTATCTTATAGATTTGAGATAGATCCTCCTCGGCAATAAGCTCTTTATCTGATGTGACCTCTTGATCACATGGTAAAGCAACCCTTAACAAAGTAGATAACAACCTGAAAAACAAAAAATCAGGTTTGATAGAACCTTGACCTAGAAGTAACCATGTACCCAAGAACCAATGGTATTGAAAAAAAACTTGGATTTAGAGATAACCTTGTATCTAAGAATCTTAAAAATGTGAATTACACCATGAAGTCAATTAATCTTCTATAAGTCAGTGTACGATCTTTGTCCCTGCAAAGAAAGATTGTTTAGCCACAAACAAACAAAACAAAAACTCCAGTTTATTCATCAACTTGTTGCTGAAATTTCTAACTAAAAAAACATAATATAGTCTCCTCTAACTAACCCTAATAGACTCCTTTTGGTTTTCGAGCTAATAGGCTTAAATTAATAATCAACTAACATAAGTCCAATAATGAAATTAATCTTTAAACAATGTCTTATGGGCTAGAACAAACCCAAATTAAAAATAAATATTCAAATAAAATAAATAAATAAAATCATATAATAAAAACAAAGTCTTCATGCCAAAATTCTTCCATGTAGCCCAAATCTCTAATTTTCACATATTTTTGATAGATTTTCAATTCTGACTTCAAACATGTTGTTCTCTCTCATCTAGATGAATTATTGGTTCTAACATATATGGTTGGAAAACTTGGGATGTCTAGTTTCTAGAATAGCTTGAAAAGCATAAACATTTCACCTGCAACTTCAGATATGTCCCACACAGTACATAAAGGTTTGGTTTGGCAACTTTGATAAGATTTGTTTAATGACTTCTATCCTGTGAAATAATATGTTCCCAAACTCCATTCGGCTTGAATATTTCTCAAAAATATATTTTCATGTGTCTAATATCTCCCTATAAAATTTCAATGACTTCCAATGTACAGTTTGAAAGATATGTTCGATCTCGCGAAATTGGCTAGTAGACATGTTAAGGTCAAATTCGGGTCTGACTTGGTTCGTATCATCCTTCCCTTCTTTAAAAAGATTCGACCTCGAATTTGTATTATGTAAAACATCTTCTAAGATAAAAAAAAAATCATACCAAGCCAAAGATTAACATCATCATCAAAACCAAGAAGAACCTTGTTAGCAAAGAAGGTCCCTTTGATAAACAAGCTCTTCTTGTCAACTATCTTCTCCTTCTTCAATTTTAGTTGCTCCTCATATATTTACTTTGGTGTAAAAGATACAAGATTTATAAGTCTTCCATTCATCTTAAATGAATACCTATTTGTTACTTCATCATGCATAAATCTTTTATCATACTGTTATGGTCTACCAAGCAACAAGTGACTAACTTGCATTGGCACAACATCACATAACACCTCATCACAATATTTACCAATAAAAAAAGCAACCAAAACTTGTTTATTCACTTTCACTTCATCACCATTATTTAACCAGTGTAATTTATAAGGTATGAGATGTTTGGTACTATGAAGATTCAACTTTCTCATGAATTAAGTACTAGCTAAACTAATACAACTACCACCATCTATAATGAAGCTACATACCTTATTATGAACATGGCATCTCGTGTGGAATATGTTCTCCCTTTGACCTTCCAAATCATCAACCTTGATATGCATATTAAGTGCTCTCCTCACCACAAGTGCCTCTCCCTCAATCAGATACTCAACACAAACATTATTAGCATCCTCCAATGGTGACATCTTCTTCTCTTTATCCTCCCCATCGGTCTCAATCTCATTATTAGCTTTCATAACCTCATTTTTATTTGAAAACTGTGAAGCAACATGACTAAAACCTAGACAACGAAATCATTTAATGTCATGGTTATGAGAAGTAGGAGTATAAAGTCTTCATGCATGTCATGGTTATGAGAAGTCGGAGTATAAAGTTTTCATGCCAAAATTCCTCTATGTAACCTGAATCTCCAATTTTCACATATTCTTGGTAGATTTTCAGTCAAAACTTCAAACACGTCGTTTTCTTCTGTCTGGATGAATTATTAGGCCTACCATATATGGTTAGGAAACTTGCAATGTCTACTTTCTAGACCAACCTGAATTGAAGAAGAATTCCACCTATAGCTCCAAATATGTCCCAAACAATACACAAAGATCTAGTTTAGCAGATTTAATAAGATTTATTTAGTAACTTCAACTCTCTTAAATAATATGTTCCCTAACTCAATTTGAACTTAAAAATCACCAAAATATAGTTGCATGTGTCTAGCATCTCCCTATAAAATGTCAGCTCTTTCCGATGTACGGTTTAAGAGATATGCTTGATTTTGCAAAATTGGCCAGCAAACATTTTAAAGCCAAATTCAGATATGATTTGGTTCATATCACAATCTCTAGGGATTAAGACAGATCCTCCTCAGTAAGGAGATCTCTTCATTATCAAGCTAAAACTTAACTATTCTAAGGCCCAAATTTTAATGGTGTATTTATTTCTATTTGTATCTTTAATCCCTAGGATATACTTTACAACGTAATTTTATACCCCAAAATATTAAAGTCTACAATTAATTCCTAACATTTTATTTTTGTCAATTCATTTAATTTAATATCGGGAACATGTATTACATTGTAAAATTCATACCCCAAATATTAATTAAACAAATAGATTTTTGTGGTGTCTTTAAAATTTTGGTCAAATCCTAATGGATAATCACAAATTTGTTATAATATCCATTAACTAATTTTTGTATTTTTTAAAGTATGATAAAACACAATTTAATTTTTTTAAAAAAAATATGCATGAAATGTTTTAGAATTTGGTCATATGCATACAAATAAAAACATATTTTTGTATTTTTTAAAATAAAAAATTTTGAATTTTTCTTATTTCTCTGGAATTTTGAAGAAAAACAAGTATATTTAATATCAGGTCAGCATTTTACAGTGTAAGTCTACAATCCAGATATTTAATAAAATGGTTGAAAAACATGTGATGGATCCACAAATAATTTTAAAATGGTTAGTAAATTTTTCAGAATTTTTTAAATTATTTGGGGTTTATTTGGCAAGACAAGAAAAAAGTTCATCAAAGAAAACTGTTAACAATTCATTATGGCGTGTTTGCCAAATATGTCCTAAGGATAAAAAAAAATGCATTTTTTCTTTATAAAGTTTTGCAAAACCAAACAATGCTTTAAGCCTGGGTTGGGTTCAGCCCAACCATATGAGCTGAGCTTCCTAGCCCAAAGCCCATGACAAAAAACAAGACCATAATCAGAAATAAAGAAATGATTTTTGTTTGAATTTTGTCAAGAACACAAAGAACACTCTCATGAGCCTAGAAACTGAAGTATCATTACAGACGACATCACGTCATATTGAAGGCACATAAGGATCTAACATGGAAAACTAATGCATAATCGAGCATCGAACATTTACAATAAACTCTGATTTTCAACAAATCAAACCTGATAGCCAAGAACCATGCCCAAATATTCAAACTACTAGGGGTTGATTGATCCAAAATAAGTTTTAAAAAGTTAAAATGATGGTATAGAATAATCATATATGAATCTGAGTCTCAACCAAAACCCACAAGTAAGGCTAGAACTTCAAAATATGAGAAAACAAAAAACAAAAGGCTCATTTAAAGGTAAAAAAAACCTAGAAATTCATCCCAAACCCATAAAAAAGCAAAAACCTAGAAATTCATCCCAATCCTATAAAAAGAGCAGAAACCTAGAAATAACATAAAAACCCAAAAAATAACCTAAGCCTTGTAACCATAACTCAAATATATTTGCCATAACTTGCTTGAACCATCCAAAATGACAAGAAACAAGAATCAGAAGCAAAATAGCAAGCAAATCCTATCACTCATAAAAAAACCAAAATTGCATATCCTTAGGCACAAAC
>Ga0307509_10005642_pt1 | contig 17296 bp, 20 predicted proteins | sample 10_EM_MG_FD_202245 | JGI IMG/M metagenome (GOLD analysis project Ga0307509, IMG submission 202245) | Populus trichocarpa ectomycorrhiza microbial communities from riparian zone in the Pacific Northwest, United States - 10_EM | ecosystem: Host-associated > Plants > Roots > Unclassified | place... | reverse complement strand
GGGTTGTTAAGTTTCTTTTGTTATTAGGGTTTTCAGGTCATACCTCAGGGTCGATACCATGGATTTTCCCGTTAGTTAGCTACAAATAAACCGAGGATTTAACAAAAAAAAAAAAAACTAGCACTGATACCAGTCCTGTCTGAGGAGGGGATGCCGGTCCCAAGTACTAGTACTTCGCTGCAATACCGTACGGCATCGTAAACCACAGTTGCAAGTACTGCGCAATATGGGCTTGGGTCGACTGAGACCATGATGTGATTCACCAACGCAGCTCGGGTTAGAGTTACTTTTTGTGCCCCGGTATACTCGTGCATAATACGGTCCTGAGATTTCCGTCTGGTAATGTGCAGCTAAGTAAGTTACCGGCAGACTTGATCTTCGTTGCTTGGGGGTGATACAAGTGCAGCGGCACTACTACAGTACCGTAGTACTCGAGTACCGTAATTCTTTTACTGTACTCGAGTAGTACGGTACGCTCCCGCTGTTTCAGCTTTGGTCGTAGCATGGCCGTTTTGCCTGTCATCTGTGAAGGTGGGAGAAAAGGCTCAGGGTAGTTATCATGATTGCAGGGGTGTATACTGGATATATTAATACCAATATGTACCAACTTGGACATTGCCCATATCAAGACATCGGCTTCACGAAATTGGGGCAAGTGGACAATGCTGCTGCTCCTGCTCGAATAGGGTTTCTCTCGACAAGTGATTTTGCAATCACCAAGGAAGGTGATAAGCACACCGAAATCTAATGAAGAAAAGAGCGCTCGGGGTTTTTTCATGAGCGAGGACTGCTGAAGAGCAGTAGCATTTGCAAATGTCAAAGGTTAGGGTAATTACATACCGTACTATATCTTCTTTTTCAAAGAAAAGCCTCTCTCCTCCCTCATCCCCGGTACTGTACAAGTACTGCACCACGCTTGATGTGGACAAGCTCCAAGTTCATAGCGATGGTATGCGATGGCACAATATATTAAATACCGGTATATGCCCTGCAATAGATGCTATTCTAAACACTTTCTCCTGTGAGGCGTGGTACAGTTTATGGGAAGCGGGATTACTATTTCCTTCTGTCATATGGTAAGACCGGTGGCTCTGTTGACTGTGATGGCCCGGCAAGGAATGAGCCGCGACGAATGCCGTACCGCACAGCTAGGGGGAGGATACTTGTAAAGCACGGAGGAGAGTAGGATCGGTGTATGATAAAGCAATCGTAGTCACAAATCGTAGCAACTCCCGCCAGCTAAGGGAACCCCCACCATGGCAAGTCAGCTTCCAGAATGGGCCCGTGGAAAGTTGGATTCCCAGAAATCGAGCTGGGGTCAGAGGAGCGCTTCGTGTGTCTACCGGTATGCCGGTCCGGGATGGCCACAATCCAGAGTGGACTATCCGGGGCAGCATCTGGGAGGGTGAATTGATGGATAAAACCTTCGAAAAAGGAAGAAGAAAAAACAACTTGAAGCCGAGTGTTAATTGGGGAGTAATAGCAAGTAGACTAACCCATGCCAGATCTTGTTGAGGGGCAGAGGAGAAGATGGAGAACACCACAAACAAGCACCAACATGCAATAAATAGATAGATACGCACTGCTAGGTCTCGTGTTCTCATTAAGTCTTCCTCATTGCCCTCCCAAGGGGCAAAAGTTCCTTATAAAAACAGAAACTTACGTGAGTCAACTGGAGCTTGGAGCCGGCATGTTGGGGACACTACCGCAAGCAAGAGGGATGAAAGCATTCGGCCCGTGCTCGATGTTTTCTAAAGTTCCCGGAACGTGAGTAGCGTGCCTGTAGCAAGTTACGATGGTTCTCGTGGGGTTTGGTGCAACGAAGCCATGGATTAACATCGTTCGCCCACAAATTCGTTGCCACCTCAATTCGGATTCTGGGCCACGCAGGCTGGCTATTAACCATGCCGGCGTGTACCGGTATAGAAGCGGTAATCTGCCGAACGCCTAATATTACGACCACTAAAATTTCTTGATAGATTGTGAAAAAAGAGGGGAGTGCGCAGGGAGGGGCACAATCGATTCTCTAAAGTGGGCCACAAGCAGAGTTTATCATGCACTTGAACAACTACCGTATGGTGTTAGGTATGCGGGGTGGGTATCTATATATCTTTTTCCAAATCGAGGAGAATGATTCGGGACAGCGAGTATTTGTCTAGCGTATCGTATCTAGAGGCTAGCGATTCCGGATGTGCTGGTAGCATATGGGGCTTTGGTCGTGATACCGTATCTTATACTCTTCCCTGCGCCAGAAGGGAGCATGGTCAACTTATTCGCATGTTTTGGCGTCAAGACAGGCACCCAATCGACGCCTGGGTGTCGGATACTTTATGATATAAGCTGCCGGCCAGCCGGGTGCTCGAAGGTTGTGATGGTGCCGGTGCCGGCGCGATAGGATCGCATGAGAGCCTGGATCCTTTTATCTTCGGTTTACCGTGGCGCATGGTTGTTGAAGCCTTCTCGGTGGAATTTAGCTAGCCTATGCAAGTCCCCGGCATGGTTGTACTCGTAAACCTTAAGTTATAGTTATGAGGTTAGGTTGCCGATACCGCTACCAGTATTATGGCTGTGAGAGGTACCGGTAGAGTTATTTTCGAAACGGTAAAATATTTCTCCGTTACAACCATTGACAAACAAGCGGGAGGTATTACGATAGTACTCGAGTAGAGTACTGAGCACAGTATGGTACTGTTCGTACAGTACTTTACAGTACCGGTACTCGAGCAGACAACTTCCGCCAATGTTAGTCGATGTTGTTAGGAAGGTTAATACCGGTAGCGAGTCCCGAATAGGTTCTCGGGGAGCACGGCGTTAGTACTGTCGTACTCTACGAGTAGTTAGCCGGGTATAAACATTCGGAGCTCTAGCCGGTTTAGCTTAAGCTGAGTGTGGCGAAATATGAGGGAGCAAATGAAGGTCGATCTGAAAGCTACCGTTTCATGAGCTTTTTGGTGCTCCCATGGTCAGACTATCCGTCAGCACAGCATACACCGTGCTGCACTCTGCTTGTGTGGTACTGAACTCTCAACTCGCACAGCAAGTTGGTGATGTCGATCAATCCTCGCTTCATCACACAGGTCTCTCCCTGGTTTTTTTTTGTCTTTTTTGGCGGTGAATTGTATCATGCTCGGGCACAAATTTTTACGGGATGACCATCACAGGGTTGAGTCAAAAATAGCCGTTTCGGACGTCCTCTTGTTCGTCCTTCAGCATTCACCATAGCAGACTGTGTCAGCGCACGGTAGTGATCGAGCAGAAATTGAAATGACAAGAGCGGGCCCCCGTTTGGGACCTAGCCCAGTTGTTGTCAGGAACCTGCACGAGCGGAGCAGGCTCGAGCTGGGTACATAACCAAAGTACTCGTGCCCTCCCAAACAGGGAAAAGGGGGAAGGTTTTACCAACAGACAGACTCAGGTTCAGCCAGTGGGGAGATGCGCCCTGCGTTGCCGGGAAGCAAAATCCGTAGATCTCGTAAGATGGGTCTAGGGTGAGCGAGGAATGAATATGGGAAAGACAAAAAAAACATCAGTGAGGTATTGGTAGACCTCACTGTATGATATTGAAGTACCGGTACTAGCACTCGGTACCGATAGGCCGTTGAAAGAGACTTGGGGAGGGGCATCGCAATGTATCATACTAGTACCGTACGGTACTCGAGTATGATGGAAGCAAGCTGTTGGGCAAGACAAGATGGGAGAGTGGATGGATGGACAAGGGGATGGTCATCTCATGCGGGCTCAATGCAGGCATACTTTGAACGGAGGAAGGGAAACGGGAGAAAAAGAAACTCTCGGATCCACGCTTCCTTACCCATGCGTCCTCTCCAGACTGCAGAATACTTCTGGGCGCGGCGGCGACAGGCACCAGGCACCATCCGTCCCTCCACCCATCCACTCTGGTTTTCATCATGGGGAAGCAAACGCAAGGGGGAAAAAAAAAAGAAGGAAAGAAAAAGAAAAATGGCTATCTAAGAAATCAAAAATGAGGGATAGGAAGGGGGGAAGGCTTCTCCTTCTCCCTCCATCATTCAGATGTCACAGTTGAGCGAGCAGGGCAAGATACATTGGCTTTGCAGCTCTGCCACTAAAGTACCGGCACTCGAGCATGATAGTAACATTAGCAGTGTTCACGACCTTCCCTGAATTCCTCGTGTAGGTGCTCTAGCCACTCCTGCTCAGCCTGTCGTCCGCTAAATTATCTCCAGTGCTTCTCTAGTGCATCGACCTTTCCCACTTTTGGAGGGCAAGCAGCACGCGTGGTGGTTCAAGGTTAAGGGTCCACCCTCGCTCACACCCTCTCAGACGTACCCACCCCCCGGCAATCCCTTTCCCTCCCTTCTCCTTTCCCTTCCTCACCACCCGCGTCTGTCTCTCCTTCACCACCCGTTGCCCTTCTTCTTCCCCATTTGTGTCTGGCCATCAGGGACGCTTGTTTACCTTCAGCGTTTCCGGCTTCTGGCGACCCTTCGACCTCCAACTAACGTACTGTCATTTCTCGTTCCTTCTAGTTGCTTGTTCTACGATATCTTCATATAGTCCCTTTTCTTCCTTAAACCCGCCTGGCCAGGCTTGACCTACTTTTCTTTGCTTCGACGCTTGTGCATTCCGAATCTCGGGTTTTCATTTAACGATGCCTCAATCACTTCGCAACCAGCCTTCTTTCAATCGTCCAAGGACTTCTGACCGTCCTGGCACCCGGGATGCGAATGATAATCCTCTACCTATCCCCAGCAGGACCTCGTCTTTGCACAGTCGGATCACACAGCCGATTCCCTCCACCTTGAACATCAAGATGCAACAGAGGACTCCAAAGACCCTCACGCATGCTTATCTTGTCTGTGGAGTGGGTCGGGAACCTTCTCAATGGGTTAAGGCTCCACCTCCGGCTCAAGGAAAAATCACCCATATTAAGGGTGCTGTCAACCAGTTCTGGCTTCCAGAGATTCTTGGAAGCAGTCCTCGATTGGAACAGGACAATGATATCGCCCGTGCTCTTCACGCGGCTATGCGGGTAAGCTTCATAGGAGAAACGTAAACAAAAAGTTGTTTCGAAGTATTTTGCCTGACATTCTTGTGCTAGGCTTGCTTCCCTCATGATGTCGAGATCTGCACGGGACGTACGCAACCACACTGTGTACACCATACATTTGTTTTGCAACAGGATTCGTCCCAAACGCTTTACGGAATCGCGCTTCGGGTTTGGTCCAGGGCGGATGAAAAGCGTGCGGAGACAATTCGTGACCTTCGGAAGAGGAACGAACCAGACTACTACGACACTCCTGATGAGACCTATTGGATTCCCTATGCTTTGAGTTTCTTATCTAGGTATCCATTGTTCAATCTTCTCGGAGACTATTTACGGGGAATGTGGATTCATTGGAACAAGGCTACTAATCTGTTTCACGCCGAGTAAGTTGCCATTATAGCTATTCTATCATTGATCCACATGCTGATCTCAATATGCAGGGAGGTTTCGCGAATCTTGAGTTTTCCCGCACCTCGTCTTAACGATCTGGTCCGAATCGATATGAAGGATTATGCCCTTTGTTATCAATTTCCTTCTTCTCCAACCGGATTTCAAAATGTAAGGGCCTTTCCACACATTTTTAAACATGAAATCAGAGTTAAGTAAATGCGACAGTTTTCCATGTGGCCTCTTTTCAGCTGTTTGTCAATTCCCAATATTATTGGTGTAATTGAGGCTGCTCTTTCACCGACGCGCCGTGTAATTTTTGTTAGCCATTACCCTGCGATGCTTACTGTCGCAGCAGAGACCATTCGCTTCTGCGTTCGGGTCTATGAGTGGAGTGGGCTATATGTTCCGGTCGTCCACGCACGTCATGCAAAGGCTTTGGTTACCGAGCCCGGTCCATATATCCTGGGATTCACTGCCGAGTGTCGGAGCCTTTTCACAGCTCCAAGTGATGTAAGTGTCAATGTTGTTTTCATTGTTCGGAAGTGCACTAAAGTAAATGCAGGCTCTTGTCGTGGATTTGGATAGAAATTTTGTCATGACATCCTCAAATCCAACAGCACTCTCTACTGGGCAGCGTAATAAGCTTATTTCGCGCTTAACACAAGCCCTTCGTGGCGAGGTTGCGATTAGTGGTGTACCAACCCATCTTCGATCTGCATATGCAGGAGGTAAACTTGTGCCCGCCGGTCAAATTATCGTTATGCGTGGAGAAGTGGAAAGCATCCAAGATCCAGAATGGTGGGACCAGGACAGTGTTATGTCTGTCCTTGATCATGTGTGCGAGAAGATGGGACGCAATACTGGTATTAAGGCCATTTTTGGGGGGTCTATAAAGAAGCCCTTGATGACCAAGGTTTCAATGCGCCATCTTAACGAGATTGTCAGGGAGAGGAACCAATATTCCCGTGATGCTATGGAGGCGTGGCAAGATTTCATCAATCTCAAGGGGCGTATGGACACCGAGCTCCAGAAGGTCACTAAGAGGAATAACTTCCTGCTGGAGGAAGTTGAGAGCTGGAAGCAACAGGTACACATTCTTAATATTCCCCCTTCCGTATCATTTGCTGACAAATAATAGTTTGAGAAATTCCAAGCGTTCGCTGCTCAGCTTACCAAGGAAGCTCAAGAACTCAAGGCCAAAATTGAGACGCACAAGAAGGAGAATCGTAGGCTTACCAACCTCATTGACCAACAAAAGGCCGATTCTGCCAGTCTTACCATGCGTTTGGCTGGGACCGAGAAGCAACGTGACGACGCCCTCGAGGCATTGGTTATGCAACAGGAAATTGCCGAAGAGTTGGAGCGTGAGAGGAAGCGGAACAAGAAACACCTATCTGCCTTACAGGAGACCAACGAGACCATTCTTCGGCAGCGGGATGAGGCTCAGCGTGTGGTCATCCACCTTCGTGCTCTTATCGACGGTCAAGCTCATCATATGGAGCATATTGTGCGCTCGCTCAGCGACGCGCCAGAGGTTCAAGGATATATCGAGGAAGGTTATCCCTCAGAGGATGATATTGATAAGGGTCAGGCAACAGTAAGGCCCACTCCACTAGCTTCCAGGCGCTCTTCCCGCGCGTCTTCCAGGGCCGCATCCCGCGCAAGCACGGTTGATGCTAGGGGATTGGATGTCGAGGATGTGAATCCCGACATGGAGAGGCGTTTCTTTAGTAGTCCATTATCCATGAAGCGATTTTCTCAGAGTAGCGTCGCTGATGTTGCGGATCGTCATTTGCGTGACAAGACTGATGCGATTGCGGATATCATCCGTAACATCTCGGAGCAGTGCGCTGCCGCTGTCAAAGGCCTTCACTTGGCTCAAGTTGCAGCTCACGAACACCCTAACTCTGATTCGGAGCAGGAGGAAGAGGAGGAGGAAGAAGAAGATAGGGAGTCAACATCGGGTACCCATGAACGAGAAATTCATGACGATGCTAGCCTCCTCAGTCCCAACGACGCACTGTCGTCCATACCCCCTACTCCTGACCTCGTCCATCATCGCTCTTCGACTGCCATGTCGATGGCATCTACACAGTCTCCCGAGCGTCTATCAATACAATACCAAGATCTCGACGTTCCCACCAAAATTGCTGAGGCGGACGACACTGGGTTAAGCGGCGATGATGGTATGTCTCACCATATCTCACTCGAGGGTGAACAAAAAGAAAACGCCATCAAGAACACAGAAGGTATCATCAATCGTGCCGGGGCTAGAGTTTCGGCTTTTGGAACTGCTTAGATACGCGTTTTTACGAGCATGCGAGGAGTAGTGATGTATAAGTAGATTGCGACTATGGTGTGGTATACAATAAGGGCTTACGTTTGTTCATTGATTCATTTTTTTTTTGTTGGAGCATTTTTCGTCATTTTTCTTGCCGGTGACCTGAGTTCTTGGGTGGGACCTGTTGTTTGGCTCAGTCCAGGGATTGACGGATGGTTGTGTCCAGAGCTGTAGTCTTGCGATGGTTGTATTTTTTCTCTTTCTCCCACCTTTCTCATTTCTTTGCAGGTGTGGTTTCTTGTCTCATATACCATTTTCCACTTGTAATTTGTGTCTCCAACTTATCATAACTTTCTTTCTCTCCTTCTCACTTTTATCATCCGTTACAGCATGCAAGATCTGGAGCTTCCGCTTTAGTCATAAAAGCTTCCCCAAACTTTTCTATCTTGGCTATTCACTGGTTCAGGCGTAGTAAACTTGTTGGAATTGTTGGGTTAGATCACGAAGTCATCATATTTCTCCTTTTTTCTCTCTCTTCTCTTCTCTTTTGTTTTTTTGAATGTCGACGAAAAAGCCCTTCTCCCAATTTCTCCTTTTTTCTTTCTTATATTGTCCCTCCGCCTGTCCGTTCGTCCAACTAACTACCCGTGCTTTCGACCATCCTCCCAGTTATCATCTTTTTATATTATACTCGTATCATCTTATCATACACTTTTTTTTTCTTGTTTCTTCTTCTTTTCCCTCCTCCCAGTTGTATCGTGTGTAGTAGTTTTGTGCGTATCTATGCGTGGGGTGTACTATACTATACTGTAGTAAAAAATCTCAAGATGGCCATGTCAAGGTTTTAACTTTTTTTCTGCATCTCAGTTGGGGGTTTTCTGTCCCGGCAGGTACCGGTAGGGGGTGGGAGGTGAAAGCGTGAAGCACTCACTCGCATAACCAGGTCAGGCTAATCTGATTACAGTCGCTCGTTATATAATAGAAAGTCTTTATCACGAGAACCTCGCTATCGCTGATGAATCTTTTTGGGAATTTACGCCCCTGGTTTCCCGTATGGTGCAGAGAGACTTCGCTATATCATACTGTAATAATTATGAGGAATTTCTTCCAAAACTTGGCCAACTTAACGAAACGAAAAAAAAGTCCCCAAAATATACTGAATAATTCTTGGCGTTCTTTATATATCGGTAATGAGGTGCGTCCTTAACTTTTCTTTCCCTCTGCTGTAGGGGCGGTATGATGGAGGGCCACAATGTTTTAAGCCACAATGGCTAAGGCCCCATTTAGCATGCAAGAATGAAAGAATGAAAGAAAAGAAGAAAAAGAATCAATGGCATTTTTCGGGACTCTTTTTTATGGCACTTTTTGTTGCAAAATTTAATGAAATGTTGACAACGTTGTGCCTTTATTGATTCTGATTGCGCTTGTATGATATGATACTTGTAGTTCGGGTTGTATAGGCCTCCTGTCTGATCTTTTTTTATATTATACATTGTTAGTTATTATAGAGGAGGGGGTTTGAATTTTTGGCAGGAACTGACTGGGTTTCAAGGGAAAAATGGCACTTTTTCTTCTCCTCTAATGATATTATCACTCGAGTATGGTAGCGTGTCATAGGGCCTTACTTGTATTTTTTATTATTCAGAGTTTTCTCTGTTTAATTAGTACTTGGCGAGCTATACCGAACCTGAGGATTCGTAGTGTGATTCTTTAGAGCGAAACTTTCAGTGAGTGGGGCCCCTGGTGAGCGATGGTGCAGAACCAAGACTTTGGGGTGGGAAAAATTCGGGGACTGAGTGAGTCTCCCTTTTGCAGCCCTTCAGAAATTCACAATGCTGTACAGTACTCGAGTACGGCAAGTGAGAGTGGGAGAAGAGGAGTGTGTACTCGAGTACGAGTATCTGTGTGGGGTGGGGTTGGGGTGGGGTAGTGAAAGGAGAAGAGCCGTGTAAGGGGAAGATTATAAGAAGGAGTAGCAGCGAGTGACAAGCAATAAGTCTATAATGTGCCGGTACGTAAGAAACATGGTAAGGAGAGAGGAGAAAAATAGAAGGGCGAGGAAAGACGATGCAAGCTTAGAAAAACCGTTTGCGATCTACAGCACTAGAGTACCCGAGTACGATATCGTGAACCGGGAGAGAGGGACTCGCTGTGCTGTGCCATACTGTACTAGTACTGTACTGTACGCATCGTGGTCAAGAGCATGATACTCTCCACCATACCGTGAACACTCATTTTTTCTCTCTCTCCTTCGGATGGGTGTTTTAGATAGCTGTGACTTGAAAAGCGAGAATGATCCCGGGCAAACGGCGCTTTGCCTGCTTTAGTTACGGGTCCACCACTTATTCATCACCCCTTTTTTTTTCCTTTTCTTTTCTTCTTCCTTCTTTCCTTCCCCCTTTCTGTCCCTTGTCTCTGGTCCCTTGTTTTATTTTCCTGCCCGGTGCGGTGCGAGGGGCAGGAGGGATAACCGAGTGCGGGCGATCGGGCGATTGCTAGACTGGCTTCGGCCTAGCTCTTTTTTCATGGTTGTTGGATTTTCTTTGGATCTGACTTTACCTGTTGTCGACTCGTGAGGGAGTGGTTGGGATGTCTCTCCCTTTTGGATGGTTGACGACTCGCTTTCGTACTAGCCACCACCATTCCCTTCCCCCTTTGCTTCCTCCACCCCTTTTCTGGGTGTTGGGTTGTTGTAAAGTTTTTCTGGTTCCTGTCTTCTATGATACCGGTACGGTACTCGAGTGCTGGCGCCAGAGCTCATCTGAAAACTTCTGGTTCTCGTGAGTTGGACCATCCATCGTGCTTGTGTGGGATTCAGGGAGTTGTGGTCCAGAAAGTTTCCCCAGTATGATAATATGATACCGCCGCCTCATGCATGCAGCCAGCTCTGTGATGGTTTACCGATAAAAATTACGCTGCGAGTTCAGTTTACTCCACAAAAAAGATGTTAGGCGACGGCGCCGGTGATGGGACAGTGTTCTTGGTAGTGCTCGGTACCATATCCATAGACGTGGGATCTCGTCCTGTTGGCCGAGTCACTATACAAGTACAGTACCGGTACAATATAGTACTTACGTACCTTCTCTTGAGATTTGTTTTCCTCTAGCTGGGAAGGGAAAGAAGGTGGAAGGAAGGAAGGGATGGCGAAGGAAGGGCAAGTTGGGAACCACTTGTCTTGGTATCATATTTCTTTCATTTCCTTTTCCTTTTCCTAGTAGGGTTCTTCTCTTGTTTTTTCCTCTCTCTCTCCCTCTCCCCCCCCTCTCTCCTTCACCTTTGTCATACCTTAGTTCCCCATTTCCCCCTTGTCGGGTCTCCCTCTTCTGGGTGTCGGTCGCACTGCTTACGAAAAGTAGGCATCTTCCGTGCAGCAGTCCGTAGTTGCTTCCTTTTCTCCTTGGACTGACCTCTCCTCTTCGTGTGGGGTTCCGTGGTTGACTGGGGGGGACGAGATATCTCTTTTTTTATTCCACTCCCCACGCCTACCTGCATACCGTACTCGTGCCGACACACACACACACGTCGGTGCATACTCGAGTACATCCTACGGTATCATACCGTGCCCGAGTACTAGTGTACACATACTTTCGGACGCCCCGAACAAACCCTTCCTGTGGTTGTTCTGTAGTAGGGTATCCTGGATAGATAATCGAATCGCACTTCTTACCCGCCTTGCCCACACACACATCCCTCGTTTGTCACCACTCACTCACTCATTATCGCATGCTGGAGCACTAGTACGGTACTATATTCCAAGACTCCATCCATCCTAGAAGGGAGAGGTCAAGGTAAGGCTTGTAATAATACTTGTATGGGATTGGCCTTGTGGGTGCGCAATATCTGTTTTTTGTGCTACGCTCATTATAATCTTTTGTGACCCTGGGCAACCACAAGCTCTATTCTCCTTTGTGAAGTGAGTCGTGTATCTGTGAAGCTGAAGCTGGGGAAGGAAGAAGGTGCAGGGCCTGGTCTTTAAGCCCTTCTATCCAAGCCTAACCCAAAACCCCCTTTCCTTGCCCTTTCGCACTACTTCTTGGAGTCTCTCTCCCTTCACGGGCACGGGCTGCAACTTTCTCCAACCTTTTTTTTTTTTTTGTTTTCAGGGTCTCACTTAACACATCCCTCGTTTACCTTGGACCTTCGGTCGAAGCCAGGAACTCTCTGCCTTCCCCGATACCGCCTGGGACCCTTCCTCAGCTCTCCTCCCTCTCTCTTTTTGCCAAACCTTTCACTGTCTGCCTACCTATTGCTATTGCTTTTCTCTTTTTCTTTTTTCTATTCTTCTCTTCTCATTTCGTACGGTCAACCGACCTTACCGTAAACTTGCTCTCTCTCGCTTTCTCCTTCTTACCAACTCCTACTACCTGTCATCACTACGGTATACGGTATCCAGCGAACCTGCGGGGGTGAACGTGGAAAATCTCTCTATGCTGGTCTAGGAACTTCCTTTAGCATCATCCCTTCGGAAAGCCAGAAGCCAATAATCATTCCGGATAAGCCTCTTTCGACGACCCACCGCCCCTTTCCACCTAAGGGAAGAAATAAAAATAAAATAAAAACAAGAAAAATCAACTCGACTCTGCGCTTTTCACCTATTATCTTGCTGGGGAAATATTTTCTTTTCACGCATTGCAACGATTGGACTTGTTCACGATCTTTTTTTTTCCTTTTTTTTTCTCTTTCTTTCCTTTCCCCTACCTTCTAGGCGCGGAAGATGGTGGGGACTCCAACGTCTCCCGGTTCCCCTTCCTTCAATAATACTCGACCCATGAGCGCTGTTATACGACCGGCTCGGAGCTCAAGTCGCCTGAGCATGAGCAGTAAGGCGGGGGGAAGTAGAGCATCTGATGAGGATGGTAGAACTTCAGTAAAAGTTGGTGAGTGCAATCTTCTTCTGCGTCAATCCTGTCACATCTTCATCACATGAATTATGTTCAATTGGAAACTGTCACGAACTTTTGGACGGCGTCAACCTTATCTCATGCGTGGGGAGCTTTTTCGTGACGCGATTCTGGGCCTTATGTCAAATGCTAACGGCTTTATACAGCTGTCCGCGTGCGACCACCACTCCGCTCGACCGATCCCGGCTTCGATTTGATACCACAACGGTTCCAGAGGGGAATGGTACATGTTACGAGCCCGACCAGTCTTGCTGTGGATAGTCCTCAGGGAAGGAAGATATTCGTGTTTGACAGGGTGTTTGGGCAAGAAGTAGACCAAAACGGTGTTTGGGACTACTTGGAGGAGAGCGTGAACGCGTTTGTTCAAGGTTACAATGTTTCGCTACTGGCCTATGGTCAGTCAGGCGCTGGAAAGTCATACACTATGGGGACTTCGGGTCCCGATGAGCAGAGCGATGTTAAAGTTATGGGTATGTTCCTTGCCACTGCGCGACAATATTTTTTTTCTTTCGATTTTTAATTTTTACCTCTTTTCTCCTTTCTTTTGAACCGGTCTCTTTTTCCGGAGTGGGGGGTTGTCTGACAATAGTGTTTCAGGGGTAATTCCAAGGGCTGCTGCGGCTCTTTTCGAGAGGCTTGGAGGCGGCGCTCCAAATCCTCGAAATTCTAGCTCGGGCCTGAGAGCGCCAGCGAGATATTCCACCCCTATATCGCAATTAATAAGGCCAGCTGCGGATAAGGGCTGGACTATGAAAGCTAGCTATGTCGAGGTGTGTGTTGGACGGGGATGGCATTTCTATCATTAAGCGCGTGCTAATACCGTAATATATAGATATATAACGAACAATTGAGAGATCTACTGTTGCCTGAGGGCACGAGGCCAGAAGAACGAGTCCCGATTACCATTCGGGAAGATACAAAGGGAAGGATCCTCTTGACTGGGCTGCATCAGGTCACTGTCAATACAGTTGATGATTTACTTGGAGCTTTGAACTTTGGGTCCTCTATTCGGCAGACGGATGCAACAGCTATTAACGCGAAGTCCTCTCGTTCACATGCGGTTTTTAGCCTGAATCTTGTACAACGGAAGCCCAAAGGTCCCGCGAGCAAGGATGAGAAGCGGTTTTCGATGCCCACAGAAATGCTTGGGCAGGAAGGGTATGTGACGGTTGACAGTAAAATGCACTTTGTCGATTTAGCTGGTAGTGAGCGGTTAAAAGTAAGCTCGCGCCTGGCATTTACATTCGGAAGGAAGCCAATTAACCATCATTGTGCAACAGAATACCCTGGCCCAAGGTGATCGAGCGAAGGAAGGTATATCGATTAATGCAGGTTTGGCAAGTCTAGGGAAGGTTATTTCACAGCTTTCGTCACGCCAGGCAGGATCACATGTCTCGTACCGTGATTCCAAACTTACCCGTCTCCTGCAAGACTCCTTGGGCGGCAATGCGATTACCTATATGATCGCCTGCGTTACCCCTGCCGAATTCCATTTAAGCGAAACATTAAATACTGTTCAGGTGTGTGTTCGCGTATATTAATATCCTGCTCGCACCCTGCTGATGTTTGCCCCTTAGTATGCTCAACGTGCCCGGGCTATCCAAAGCAAGCCCAGGATACAGCAAGTATCGGATGACGGCGACATGAAAGCCCTTGTAGAACGTCTCAGGGCCGAAATTGCTTTTCTTAGAGATCAACTGAACAATCACTCGGAATCCAGCAGTGGGACTAGCAGCGGAGGCCAAACCCGTTCAGAGCGATCAAGCGATAAGGAGAGGGAGATGGAGCTCCAAAACCAGCTCTTGGATCTCCAGGAGAATTATGGTGCATTAAGCCAGCGTCATGCGAAGCTTATCTCGGAGATCACCAAGGTCCGGGATACACAAGAACTTTCTGCGCAACCTAATGATTACACGGATAGCGCGGAGGATAGGCTTGCGAGGTCGAATTCGCTATCGGTTGCGGTGGAGCAAGTTGTTTTAGGTGAGTGATATATATCTGTCCATTGGTAATGTACTAATTTTTCAGAATATGAAAAAACGATTCAAAGTCTCGAAGCATCACTGTCTAGCACTCGGGGTCTATTGTCAGCTAATGAATGCTGCCTTTTGGAGAAGGAGACTAAACTTGCGTACATCGAGACTGTTAACCAACAACTCCATGCACGTGTCCAGAAGCTGATGGATCGCGAGTCCAGCACTGAAAATTACCTCCACGATTTGGAGACAAAGTTGGATAGCCACACATCTGGGGAAGAGAAGAATGCGGCTATCATTGCTGAATTACGAAAAGAAATTGCACGGATACGAGAGAATGAGGCAGGCTGTGAGGATTACATTTCAACTTTGGAAGAACGATTAGCGGAGGCAGATCAGGATATGGAGCTTATGCAGAGGGAGATTGACAGGCTCGAACATGTTGTGGACCGTCAACGAAGTCTGGGAAAACTTGATAACCTCTTATATGAGCTCGACTCAATGAATACACAAAAGGAAGAGAAACTAGTGGATAAGGTTGTGGAGGCTCCTGAGAAAATGAGGAACGGGCGTGCAAGACCTCATAGTGATGATACTCTTGTTGAGGTTCCTGAGTCGGTTGACGGTGATGATTTTGTGGACCCTAGTGAAGGAACGCCCGGGTCAACTACCCCTGGGGCTGATGATCATATCTCACAGCCCGCACCAGGAAAGGTGATTCCTTCAATCACGCTCGATGACTCGCCCCAGATCGAGTATCCTCTCCAAAGCCCGGCCCAGTCTCAATTTGTTGCCGATAAACTGGAGTCTGTACAGCAAGAGCTTATTGATCTCAAAGTCGAACACGAAGCAACTATCAATAACTATGATCAGATGTCTGCCAATTACGAGGCAGCGCTCCGTGATCTCGCCGCTCTTCAGGATCGTCTCGATGAGGCCCGACACCAGACTGCCCCTTCACAAGGTACCTCACCTCCGCCATCGCCCAACCTACGACCCACCTCTTTTTTAGTAGGCGCGAGGGTGAGCGATTTAAAAACCGAGGACCAAGACTCATCCTCGTTTTCGCTATCTTCGGAATTATCCTTGGTTGGGGATTCGCCTATCTCCCCGGTGAGTATCGACAGCGAAGCGCAGCGCATTAAAGGAGAGTTAGAGGTGCAAAGGAAGATCAGCCAGGAGAGAGAGGAGGCTTTGGCTAGAGAGTTGGAAAGTGTCAAGATCCAAATGGGAGAGGCCCTCAAGACCCACGAGGAGGAGCACGATCTCCTTCACTTACAGTTGAAGCAATCTCTAGATCAACTTTCTGAGCTCCGACACAGAGAGAGAGTTTCCGGCGTCATCTCACCGTCCGGCACTCACATTCTTCGACGAAAATCTAGCCAGAGCTTGGCTGTTCTGGACCGTGCTCGCCGCTCTTTCGACAATCTTCGTAGGATTGCAGCTGAGAACTTTGAGGACGATCCGGGCATCTTGGAGAACTTTGAACTCAATATTGAGGCTGCCCTCAAGGAGCTTACGACCCGCTCAGACCGTATTTCAGAATTGGAGACTGAGATTACATCGTTGAGGAAAGATATGGACACTAAGTCTGCTATCATCAACGGGTTGGCCAGAGAACGATCTAGTATATCTACTTCGCCAATGGATATCTCAGTCGTTGCAGTTATGGAACGACGCATCGAAGAGACACAGGCCGAGCTGAACAGCACGCGAGAGTTACTTGCAATCCGTGAGAGTGACTTAGCCATCGCCCATCGTGAGTTGTCGACACAATCAGGCGAATCAACCAATGATGTGGAGGAACTCCTCATTGAGTTAACCAAAGAGAAGACCTTGAATGCCGAGAAGTCCCAGCGGATATCTGATCTTCAGAGAGAAATTGTGGATACGCGACAAAGCCATGACGCAACCCTCGAGACAATCAATCGCTCTAAGAACGCTCTTGCTACTACCGTCCAGGAACTTGAGACCGAGTTGGCTAGAAGCAAGGAGGTTGTCGAGGCCGAAAGGGCTCTCAAGGCAGCAGTCCAAAAGGAGAAGGTTCAACACCAGGAACGTGTTGAGATGCTTCAAAAGATTGTCACCGAGAACAAGGCCACTATTGACTCTCAGCTCGCACGGGTCGCCGAACTTGAGAAGACCCATGCTACCACTCGTGAACAGATTCAAAACCAGCTTTCTCAAACTTCAAACGCCTCTGAATTAGCCATTAAAGAGGCCCGAAAGCAACAGGTGTCGGCGGAAGAACTTGAACGAACCATTGCTCAGCACAGGGGGGTTATCGAGGAGCAACAAGCCCGTCTTGCCAAGCTCGAAGCATCATACCAAGATGCCATTGACCAGGTCGAGGCTCTCCAGCGGAAGGAAGAGGCGGCCGTTCTTGCACTCAAGGAAGCAGAAGCACGTGCATCCGAGGAAATCGCTGCTACTAATGCTAAGCACGAGGAGCTTCATCAAACCATCCGAGCTAAGCTTGAGGAGAGCAAGAGCGCTATCCTGGAACACGTTGCCAATCTTACTAAACTCCAGGCTACCCATGCCGAGGCTAAGTCGCTCATTGGGACCCTTGAGGGCGACAAATCAAAAGCACTGGAGGAGGCTGCTCGACATGCTGCCGCCGTCAAAGCTCTTGAAACTGAGATGGAAGGGAGCAAGGCTACCATCAAGAAGCATCTTGACACGATCTCAGAGCTCCGGGAGCTTCACAAGCAGACCGACA
>Ga0307509_10005641_pt1 | contig 17297 bp, 9 predicted proteins | sample 10_EM_MG_FD_202245 | JGI IMG/M metagenome (GOLD analysis project Ga0307509, IMG submission 202245) | Populus trichocarpa ectomycorrhiza microbial communities from riparian zone in the Pacific Northwest, United States - 10_EM | ecosystem: Host-associated > Plants > Roots > Unclassified | place... | reverse complement strand
GGCCACCAGACAGAGGAGAGGATTTCACCATACTACAAGCTCTTTTTAGCGTTGACATGCTCATCCTCTTCTTAGCTACAATTTGTGGTATTGGTGGCACGTTAACGGCTATAGACAACTTGGGTCACTTATTGGGGTTTTCTTTTATTATTATTGATAGGGACTTTAATTTCCAAGATAATTTCTCATCGGTTGATCCCTAGACAGAAGAAATGTGATCGTTTAGGCTATTAGTCCCTGTTTCGCCTGTAAGCATGGCTTTATTTGCCCTGGAATTATTTCATTTATTTTAATCCTTGCTAACTTGAATTGCACCACTCAATCAAAGATGATACAAGACGGATCTTTCATTATAGATATAGCATTACCCAATCTGTAAAAGAGAAGAAAAGAAAAGAAAAGGAAAAGCTTCCCCTACTCCTAGAAATCTCTCTTGGAATTCTCCGGGTCACAATATCATGCAACCACTAAAACCTCGTCTTTTTAGATTGTTTGTTTAAATTTGCTTCTTGCTAGCAATGAGTGCTCCTCCTCTGATATCTCTCTCAACTTGCCTTCATTTTTCTTAATTGATGGCCGTTACTTTTATAAGTCATAATATTAGCTTTTGATATCTCAATTACCAGTCGACCAATCATTTAATCTGTGATTAAGGACCCTCTCACACAGTCCTCGAGCATCAATCAAGATTGAATTTAAAAAAAAAAACAATACTGACGTTGCACTGATCATGATGCATTTAACAATTCAAGGTTGCACCGATGCATGTTCTTTAAATTTGTTTTTAAGTGTTTAAAATATAAAGTTCACTTTCTTCTGCATCAAAGTAGATTTTCTTTCTCAGTCATAATTAACGCAAGAACAAGTTCTATGTTTTCCCTCTCTTAACTGTGCATTCTGGTGAGAAAAATAGAATAGAGGTTTCGAATGTCACGAGGAAATTAAGATTAACATTATGCTTCCTTTGTTTTTCAAATAGGTGTGGCAGTATTCCAAATAATCCAAAATTTCTCCTCTTTTCACCGGTGATGTTTAGAAGTGTAGTAGCAATTATTTTTTAAAAAAAAAATTACTTGAAAATACATTAAAATAATATTTTTAATTTTTTTTATCAATATATCAAAATAATTCAAAATTATAAAAAATTAATTTTCTTATAAAAATCGTTTGAAACATAATTTCAAACAGCACAGGATAATACCTCCATCTGAGCTAGCCATGTTGGTTGCTCAAAACAAGAAGACCTGCTATCTTTTTTTTTTTTTTAATTATGAATGATCGGATCAGTTTACGTACATCTCGATTAATTTTCCGAGGTCTTGAAATTAACGACTATATAAGTCTTCAATAACCCTAAAATTTATGACATTAGAACTGTTAACCTGAAAAGCAAACCCAAAACTTTATTAATTGAAATACAACCCCAGGATTAAACGTACTATCTTCATATACATAGTATGTATTTCAGTGATCATCAGCATTTTGCATTGCCATTTTACACTACACGTCTCTGTGACCCAGGATGAGTTCTACGATATGAAGGTTATTAACTCTGACCATGATGATGTATGCACTACTATTGTTAGGCATATCTAGAAATCTACAGTGGGAAACGGGCATGGTAGAGTATATAGAACAGAGAATTCTTATCTTCTAGTGTAAACGATAAAGGGGTTGGTGTGTGTTTTTGGGCTGTGTCGACTGTCGATCTATGACCATCCTATAATCATTTGTCTAATATCCTTATCAGGGAAAATCAATTACTACTTCGTTATTTTGTTAAGGATTGTCCTTCTCAGGTTAATATCAATGGAAAATCAAATACCCATAAATTAACCTTATTAGGAATACAACCTGACTTGATGAGTATTCCACAAAACCCGTCCCAGTAGGACAGACAAGAGCTATTTTTCCTTTGATATTTTTTGAACAATTGATCTTTTAAGATAAATTTATTATCTGATCTATATTTTAATTATATATAAGAGCTATAGTAAAATTAAATATTTATATATAATTAATATTATTTTTTTCGTTTGATATTAACTATTAAATATGAATTGTAAGCACAGAAAATATATTTTTCATCGATAGGAAATCCTCAAGACGAGCCCCAAGGCCAGTAGTGGATTTTCCTCCCGACCTCGAACTCGATCAATATAGAGGCGGCGGAAATGGTTGAAGAATAACCCACCACTGACGGAGCCCGTTTCCATCTATATATCACCCCAACGGGCTTTAAATCACTGGTCATATATGGGCCATGGAGTTGTACCAGGGATCGGAAAGGAAATGCCCGCCGAAATACCGAAGGCCCATTATTAGTTGCAGATATATTTTACACTCTTGGGCCGAGCAAAATATTCCTGGCTTGACAAGCCTAGAAGACGTCCGTGGAGTATATGTTCACTTTTGTTAAGAAATAATATAAAATTATTTTTAGAATATTATTTAAAATAATTTAAAGATATTTTTTTAATATGGTCAGGATATTATTATTTTTTAAAATTTATTATTAACTTTACCACATTAAAATGAAAAAAAAACATTATTAATATATATAATTTTTAAAAATTAATTAATTTTTTTAAAAAAACCCAGGTAAATAAGGTATGCTTGTGCTGTACATGCCGGTTAAAAGTGAAGGCAATTGTAATTTTCCGAGCCCAGGCATGACCCACTGCAGAAATTTACAAGCCCAGAAACTCTAAAGAGAAAGAAATCCATGATTTTTTCGCATCAAATATTCCAGAACAAGTGATTTCTCTCCCTCTCAAATGTGCAGGAAGCGGGGCTGGCAAAAAGTTAATACAGGTGTTCTTCAAATAAAACTTTGACACGAACAAGTGAATAGTCACAAGGAAATTTATTTCAGACAGCGACGATCATCTCTAAAAATGCTGATGAACTTGAAAGATTTAAGAATTGAGAATTTGAGATTACTAATCACATTTAATCATCAATATAAAGGTCTTAAATGCAACTTCCAGAAAAAAAAAAAAAAAAAAAAAGAGAGGAGGGAAATGAATGAACAATGTGATTTCAATGTACCCGAAGGAGCCATGGTTAATTACTATCGTTGTTGAGAAATACGCTTCGCATCTCGATGCCTCACCGTCCTTGTCCATCGTTGACAATAAAATTATTTTTCGTAATTTCTTTTATCTATCATTAGGTGATATTTTTAAGACTAATTTAGTCCATAAAAATTCAATTTATACTTTTATCTGATCAGAGATGAATCAAATGAAAAATCTTATCCTAAATCACCTATATATGAAAAAAATAATAATTAAATAAGATATTAACTTAACAAAACTTAATTAATTAATTCAAAATTGATCCAGACCAATTTTTTTAAATCAATAATTGAATCAAATCTTATAGTCACGCTTTATTCATGCACTCATAATCATTTACTTCTTTCATGACATTAAATTACTATTATGAGGTGATTTTACGATTCATTTCAATTCAATGTTTTAAAAAGTATTATATTTATTATATTTTTTTATGGCCACGTTAAATATAGAAAATATAATTTAAAAAAATATAGAAAAAATAAAATTTCTAGTAAATTAGCCCATAGTAATGTTATTTTTTAAATATTTTTAACACTAATTTTTTTTTAAAAAAACTGTAATAATTTTGAGAAAAATTATAAAATTCATCTTGAGAAGGTACAGGTCTGTTTGACAGTAGGATTACAGTTATTTTTTAAAGTGTTTTATTTAAAAATATATTAAAATAATATTTTTTATTTTTAAAAAATTATTTTTATATCAGCATATTAAAATAATATAAAAATATTAATTTTAAATAAAAAATTTAAAAATTTTAAAAAAACTTTTAAAAATTAAGATGACCGTAATTCTGAGATGATCCCATCGGCCATGAACAGCCTGGGTTCAAAATTCAAGACATCTAGCCAACACATTCATAGATGTTTATTCCTAGTTTGCCCATCACGAAAAAGATGACAATGATGAATACCAATATACCATGCTTGAAAGGAAGGACATTAATGTAAATTGATAAATATTCCTTCCAATTTTTATTACTGCCAGAGCTCACAGACTCACTCACACACCAAACACGCTTGTACCAACAAAACCCAAACAGTCTCTTTTTCTTTCATATGTTTTCCTTTCATTTATTTATGTAAATCCTTTTCCCTTTTTTTTTTTGAAAAAAATAAGAAAAACGAAACCCGACATTATAGCTGCAAAATGTCGTCGAAGGGGAAGGGAAAGGCCGTCGCTACCGGCGGAGATAAACGGAAACGTGGCGATGTTGACGACGACAAGACCGGTGGTGGAAAGATGAAAAGGAACCGTGCGGTTCTTCAGTTCTTCGAAGACGAAGCTGATCATAGTGATTACGAGAGTGATGATAGTGATCTTAATTTTGACATTGAAGGTTAAAAAAAATCGTACTTTTTCTTTTTTTTCCCCTTGAAATTCATTTTTTTTCTTACCTTTCTAGGGCTCCGAGTTGGTAAAACGATGGCGTTTTGAGGTTTTTGAATTTTTGAAGTTTGAATTTTTTGTGTTTTGACTGAAAATGAGAGACACCAGTGACTCTCGTGGTGGTTTAACGTCTTTATTATTATTATTATTATTATTATTATTATTATTATTATTATTATTATGTTTTGGTGGTGCTTGATGGATTTTAGGAAATCTTCTTTTTAGTTTTGATTTTCCAAGTAAAGTTTATTTTAGTGGAAATTGTGTGATGTAGCAGCGATTCTGAGATGGTCAAATGGTGTCTTTTTACTTTTATGTTTTTTCCACTTGTCTTGTATCGGTGCTGCATGTTGTTTTACTAGGCTTTTGTGTAGGGTTTTCTGTGAGGTATTTTTAGTTATGGAGTTTTAAAGAAATTTTGGGTTATTACATTTGTTATGTCTGTGAGGTTTTGTTAGTGGAGGTTTTTTACATGCTCACAGCAAGTGGCAAGGCCCTGTGTTTTCAAAAATTCTGTCTGTGCAAGTGGATCTGTGAAGTTGTTTTTGAGCTTGTTGTGCGGTAAAACTGTTCATTGAGGGTATTTGAGTGCATTTACTTGTTGTAACTGAATTTACTTGTTGTAACTGAGGTTAATTTTGCGGTGGATTCACTGGAGATTTTATAGAATTAGTATTTAGGAAATCGATGTTATGGCAGATTTAATAGAAATATTGGAGAATTAGGATTTGTTTTGCATTGTGGAGGTTCTTTTTTGTCTTTTGTTATATAGTTTGGGTTTTGAGCTAAATGGAATGCCTTTGTATAGGATCTGTTTTTCAGGTCATGCTCATACCATGTTCCTTCATACCATGTTCCTTTTCTTTTTTCAACAGTACAGTGTTATCTGGGTTCCCTTGCCTCTCTGCCTTGGATCAGGAAAGCTTATTTTTACTAATCTTAATCTTCTCCTAATTGTGGAAAACAGATTTTATGGATGAAGAATATGATGTAGAGCTGAAAGTAAAGAATGATCCACCAAAAACCCAAAATGTTCCAATTGTTCCCAAAGAGGAGCAGATGGACGGGGAAGAATTTGATAAGATGATGGAAGAGCGTTTCAAGAATAATCCCAGATTTCGTTTTGCTGAAGATGCTGATGAGGCTAAAAGATCCATGGAAAGAAATTATCTTGAACCTTCTGCAAAGGATCCAACTATCTGGAAAGTGAAATGCATGGTAGGATGTTCATTATATAGGCAAATAGCCCCACCCCTGGCATTGTTGTTTCTATTGCATCCCTTAACATCTACCACCATTGCCTTTGCATGTGTTTACAGTCGTCAACTGGAACTTCTTGGTTGTAGGTTGGACGTGAGAGGCATTCAGCTTTTTGCCTCATGCAAAAGTTTGTTGACTTGAAGTCTCTGGGTACCAAACTGCAGATAATATCTGCATTTTCCATTGATCATGTTAAGGGTTATATTTATATTGAAGCTGACAAGCAAATTGATATTATTGAGGTAACATATTTTTATCACTGAATAAGGAATTTATTATTTTCTGTGCTGGGGAACTTGCTCCTTTTCAGGTTATTTTTATTAGTAAACTAATATTTGTCTATTTATCTTCTATAATTCTGATTTTAGGCATGTAAAGGGCTTTGTAGCATATATTCTAGCAGGATGGCTCCAGTTCCTAAAAATGAAGTGTCTCATCTGCTCTCCATCCGAAAAAGTTGTAATCAAGTTTCTGAGGGCATGTGGGCTCGTGTAAAGAATGGGAACTATAAGGGGGACTTGGCGCAGGTGGAGTGCCAGTGAGCTTGTTGGCTGTTTCTTGCTTTGTTGCAAAAACTAATCTGTCTTTACTCTGAACTAATTTTGTTTCTGTAGATTGTGGCTGTGAATGATGTGCGGAAAAAAGCAACAGTGAAGCTGATTCCAAGAATTGATTTGCAAGCATTGGCGCAAAAATTTGTAAGGAGACTTTGAAGAGTGGAACTAGCATCCTCTGCTTCTAATATAGTTTTGAATTATGTTTATTTTGTTATGGGTCTTCAAGTTTAATGGTGGTTTCATGAATTTTGGGTGCCAATACTGTAGATATACCTTGATTATATGTTAGTTCAAAGTGGATTCCACTGCTTCAAATTTATAAGAAGACTATTAACAGTTAACACACACATGTATCTATATATTAAAATCTTGTTCCTTCTATTCTGAGGACATTATTTGCAGATTATAACATGCACACGGTGGCAAGTTTGATGCTTTATTTGTGATTTACTTGAAAAGCATTTCTTAACCAATTTGCTTCACAGGGAGGGGGACTTGCAAAGAAGAAAGCTGCCATACCAGCTCCGAGACTAATCAGCTCAAGTGAACTTGAGTAATATCCATATCCCACATATAGTTCATTTGACTTCTAATGTCATGACTTCTTATATGCAATTATATTTGACTTGTGTAGGGAGTTCCGGCCTCTTATTCAATATCGACGTGACCGTGATACTGGCAAGATGTTTGAGGTTCTTGATGGCCTGATGCTCAAGGATGGATATTTATATAAAAGAGTATCTATAGATTCTTTAAGCTGCTTGAGCGTTTTGCCTTCAGAAGAGGAGTTGTTGAAGTTCAAGTCTTCTGAGAATAATGAGTCAGAGAATTTGGAATGGCTTGCACAGATATATGTTGGACAGAAGAAAAAACGGATAATTGGAAATGAGAAAGGTGGTGAGAAAGGAGAGGGCTCATCAGCATCTGGGCAGAATAGATTCGAACTGTATGATCTTGTGTGTTTCGGGTAAGTTCCATTCCAATTAGTGGTTTTCTGTGATCTGATAATATGTAAATTATAATCTTTGATTTTCTATTACCGGCTTGCAGCCGCAAAGATTTTGGTCTTATTGTTGGTATGGAGAAAGATGAATCTTACAAGGTATGGAATCTAGTTTACTTGCTTTGTGGCTTTGCTGCTGGCTATTTAACTTTCTTTAATGTTCAATGTGAGGATTAGAATTCTTCATATTTTTTCCACTGCTCCAGATTCTAAAACATGGACCTGAAAAACCTGATGTGGTTACTGTTGCATTACGCGATCTAAAGAATGGGCCCACTGATATGAAGTTTACTGCTTTAGATCATCACAAGAAAACCATGTCAGTTAACGATACTGTTAAGGTTTTGGAAGGTCCATTGAAGGTTTGACACTAATTTCACGTTTTTCTTCTGTTTTTTTTTTTTTTAATGTGATTCTGAAGCAAATTGTCACACTAGGCTTGAGACTATCATGCAAGTTGCTCTTTGCAGGATAGGCAAGGAATTGTTAAGCAAATCTACAGAGGCATCATATTTATATATGATCAGAATGAAACAGAAGATTGTGGTTATTTCTGTTCGAAAGCTCAAATGTGTGAAAAAATCAAGCTTTCTTTTGATGCTTGCTATGGAAAGGTTGTGCCTTTTGAAAAGAGCAATCACATCATTTTGTCTACACCATTCTCTTACCCTGAATTGTTTCTGGTGCTTTAAATGACTATCTCTTTGTTCTCATTTCAGGATAGTGAATCAGGCGCTTTAGGTTTTGAAGATTTCCCATCATCTCCCAAACCCCCCTTATCACCTAAAAAACCGTGGCAAGAGAAAGAAAATAGCCGTGGCTGTATGCATTGTAATTGTGCCTTTTGTAGTTTTATTCTTTTTTCAGTTTTGACTCTGATGTAAAGTTTCTTGTACTGGCTTTGTTATTCTTTGCAGTCAACCCAGGCGACAAGGATGGATTGTTCTCCATTGGTCAAACCTTGAGAATCCGAGTAGGACCTTTGAAGGGGTATCTATGCCAGGTCTTGGCCATACGCTATTCTGATGTTACTGTGAAGCTTGGTTCCCAGCAGAAAGTTCTTACAGGTTCTTTACAAAAAGGTTACCTTTGGTTCTGTTTGATTTTCAGTTTACCTATTTTCTAATTTTTTTGGTTTATGTTTCTGAAGTTAAAAGTGAGCATCTTTCTGAGCTCCGTGCAAAGAGCTCCGCCATGTCTGTAAGGTGCATATTTTATAGCTAAATCCCATTTGTCTCAGCTTTTTTCACGAGTATGGTCTAGATTGCCTTTTGAAGGTGCACTGACATGGTACTTTTCTATTTATGAAAGTGACGATCCACGATCCAGTTCTTTCAAACCATTTGATTTACTTGGAAATGAAGGTGGCTCTGGAGGTGGGAATTTGATTACTCTCGGAATATAAAACATTTCTGTGATATTAAGTGGTTTTTTTTTCTTGAGTTGATATCTGACATAATTAATTTTCCTTTTAACTTTGTATTCTTGAAGGTTGGACGGGTGGAGCTGGGACATCAACTGAAGGTGATGGCTGGAACGCTGGTGGCCTCTCCACTGAAAGGTTTTCCTTTTCTTTTTATTGTCAAAGTTCTGTTCATGCAGTTGCTGGTGATGTATGCTTTAAAGCTAAGCTTTTGAAGATCGAATTGTGTTGATTTGATGGAATTTGTGTTTGAACTGAATTTCTTGAATTAAATTATCAAATGAAGCAATGGTTGAGTACCACATGCAGTCGATTTGGAAATTATCAGCATCTTCATGTTTCTTTACTTGTAGCTTTTTTATTGAATTGTTTCTACACATTACTTTTCTTTTTGATTTGTACTTTTGTCTATAATCTGATATGCATTTTCTTGCAGAACTTCTTGGTCTAGTCCGGGCTTCACGGTTAGTGAAGAACTCTCTTTCTCTCTCTCTCTCTCTCTATACCCCACCCCAAACAACAGCATAAAGTGATAACTCCTGAGCTTTCTGTTTTCTGCAGCTTCAACCTGAAACCAACCCTGTAAATCCATCAAGTTCTGTAGATAATGAACCAAATAAAGGTGTGTAATTATTCCTCATGTTGGCAGTTCAGCCATGCCATTGTAGTGTGTTAGAAGCATCAAAGTACATGATGAACGTATACATTATGCAATATCTTTTGTAATGAATGTATAACAAGCGCCAAAGTGGCTAACTGCATGTTTTGGAATGTGTAGATGATACTTGGGGGAGTCAAGCTAAAGCAAAACAGACTTCATCTTGGGGTGCAGCTGCAGCTGACTCTTGGAACAAAGCTGCTTCTAACATTGGTTCTAGCAGTGGTGCATCTGTCGGCTGGGGTAAAGCAACTTTATCCAATGAAGATCTGCCAGGCTCTTCAAGAGGTTCTGGAGATAACTGGGGTCAAGGAATCCTAAGAGATGAAAAATCTTCTTTTGATGCTGCAGCATCTGCTTGGGACAAAGGAAAGACTGTTATTGGAAACCAAAATGGCAGCTGGGGTGAGGCAGCTACCGGGAAGAATCAAGTGGGTTCGTGGGGAAAATGTAATGATGCATTTGAAGCAGGATCCTGGGAGAAGAATAAAAGCTCTGGCACAGGAGAGGACTGCTTGAGTAACAAGACTACCGGGTGGAATCAACAGAAATCACAAGATGGAGGAGACCCTTGGGGTAAAGCTGCAGAAGAACAAGATAAGGGTGCTGCACAAAATGATTCTTGGGGTAAAGCTGCAGAGAAGCGGGAAAGCAAAAATGGCGCTGAAAAGCCAACTGAGGGTTGGGGTAAGGCAGGCAGGAGCAGCACTCAACCAGAAGCTGATAAAGGAAGTGGCTGGATGAAAGACAAAGCTGATAGTGCAGGTCAAACTTCAAGTTGGGGCAATGGGAAAATTTTTAGTGAAGATGCAACTGAGTGGAATAAAGATGGATCTAATAACCAGAATCAGACTGATAGCTGGAATAAGCCAAGGGCCTTTGGTTCTGATAGGGGATCTTGGAATAAACAGGGAGAATCCTCTTGGGGTAAACAAGAGGGGGGATCTTGGGGTAATGGGAATAAACCAGATGGAGATCAAGAGTTTGGTGGCTGGAACAAGACATCTGATGGGGGTCATGGTTCAGGTGGGAGCAGGGGAAGAGGAGGTGGTTGTGGTGGTAGAGATCAGTTTGGCCGAGGAAGATCCTCTGGTGATGGTCAATCTTCAGGTTGGAAAGGTGGAGAAAACAATTCAACTGGCAATGATCAAGGAGGTGGCTGGGGCAAATCCAAGGGGTTTGAGGGAAGTAGAGAGGTTGGATGGAAGTCTGTTTCTTCTGGGGGTGATAGTGGATCAGGTTGGAACAAAAGTGGGGGAGCAGATAAAGAGACCGGTGGGAGTGTGGACAAATGGAACAGTGGGAACAAATCGAGCTGGAACAATGATCAAACTCAAGGTCACAATGGGAGCAAAGGTTTTGTTTCTAATCTGTCTTCAGAAGGGCAAAATGATGGTGCTAGTTGGAGAGCACCCAAATCAAGTGGCATGAACTCGTCTTCTGGATGGAACAGTGCTTCTGCTGTGGATGAAGTACCAGGTGGAAGTTGGGGTGGAGGCAGCAAGTGGAACTCAGGGAAAGCTTCAACTGGTGACAATACAACTGGATGGAAAACTGGAACGAGTGGGGCTGGCACCCAGCCGTCTGACTGGGGTGCTCCAAAAGCTTCTAAGGGAGACCAGTCATCAAGCTGGGATAATAAAACTGGTCATGTAGATGCCAACCAGTCATCTGGTTGGGGTAGTAAAAGCTGTTGGAATCAGAAATCTCCTGAACTTGAAAAGGACAGTGAGATAGATGGAAACCGGAATTCTAGCTGGGGTAAGAAAAGCAATTTGAAATCTGAATCAAGTGATGCAGGTGGAAATGCTGACTCTGACTGGGGCAAGAAGGGCAATTGGAACTCCGAATCCAATAATGCTGATAGAAATCAAGATTCTGGTTGGGCCAACAAAAGCAACTGGAACTCTGGGTCCAAAGATGCAAACCAAGGTTCTAGTTGGGCCAAGAAAAGTAATTGGAACTCTGGATCTAGTGATGTGAACCAAGAATCTGGTTGGGACAAGAAAAGCAGTTGGAGTTCTAGATATGGTGATGGTAACCAGGATGCTTCTGTAGCCTGTGATGATGAAAACCAAACTGAGACCTGTGGTAATAGGGCAGGTGGTGGGAATTGGAGAGGTGGTTTTGGTGGTAGGGATGGTTCAGACAGAGGGGGTTTTAGAGGTAGAGGTGACAGAGGAGGCTTTGGAGGTAGAAATGGTTCAGACAGGGGGGGTTTTGGAGGTAGAGGCAGATCCGACAGAGGTGGATTTGGAGGCAGAGGTGGTCCAGACAGAGGGGGCTTTAGAGGTAGAGGGGACAGAGGAGGCTTTGGTGGTAGAGGCAGAGGAAGGAGGGATCAAAATGGTGGTTGGAGTGACAACAATTCTGCTGAAGATAAGACCTTTGACTGGAAGAATGGGGCAAACAATAGCAGTGGAGGATGGAAAAATAATGGTGGTGGAAGCAGTTGGAACCGAGGAGGTGGTGATAGGGGCCACCAACAGAATAGCTGGAATTCTGGAAGTGGTGGAACAAGCAATGAAGGTGGTGGTTGGAGTAGCCAAGGTTCAGGCTGGAACCAGTCAAGAACGGCCAAAGATAGTGGTGGCAGTGACCTTGCTGGTGGTTGGAACAAGGGAACCTGTGCAAACAGCGATGTTGCCTGGGGTCAAGGAAACAGCTGGAAGTCATCAAATCCTTCTGGTGAGGGCTGGAGTAAATCAAGCAAAGAAATTAAAGGTTCAGAAGATCAAGGGGGTGGCTGGAACAAAGGACCTTCTGGTGCAAACAGCGATGCTGCCTGGGGTCAAGGAAACAGCTGGAAGTCATCAAATCCTTCTGGTGAGGGCTGGAGTCAATCAAGCAAAGAAATTAAAGGTTCGGAAGATCAAGGGGGTGGCTGGAACAAAGGACCTGGTTCCAGTGCTCAAGGTGGTGGCTGGGGGACAAAAGGAGCAGGCTCAGGAGAAGCAGGGATGACTGGGGGTGATGCTATGACCTGGAATCAATCTGGTGCTTCTGGCAGAGGCCAATCATCTGGTTGGAGTGGATCAACAGAGGGAAAAGAAGGAACTAATACAGGCGGGGAACTAACTGATCCGTGTGGTAAAGCATCATCAACAAGTTCTTGGAATCAATCAAGCAAAGACGTTGAAGGTTCTGATGACCAAGGGAGTGGCTGGAACAAAGGACCCAGTTCTAATGCTCAAGCTGGTGGCTGGGGGGACAAAGGAGCAGGTTTGGGAGATGGAGGCGATGCTAAGACCTGGAATCAATCTAGTGCTTTTGGCGGAGGGCAATCATCTGGTTGGGGTCAATCTTCAGAGGTGAAAGGAGCAAATGAAACTGGTAAGCCGGCTGATCCATGGGGTAATAAAGCATCAACAAGCTCTTGGGGAAACGAAGGGAATGATGGAAGTAGCAAAGGGGGGTGGTAATTGCTTTGCAAAAGAAGCCATGGTATCTAGTTTTTGAAGTTTAAAGGAGCTGTATATATTAGCTTATTGTCTTATTCACGGTTAGGAAGGATCTAACAGTGGTATTTCTTTTGAAACTCTGCCCTGGACTCAAATTTCTGTTTCCTTGACATTTTGAATTCCGGTACTCCCAGAAGGAGTTGCTCTTGGAGCATTGATCATGGAGACGGTTTCTAGTTTATGACAGTATTTTGTATGTAAATGGTTATTTAAGCCCGTACTTTTGCAATGTTTATAATAGTTCCCTAGTGCCAGAAATATGCCTTCTAGGTTTCCATCATAAAATTGCTTTCATATTCATGGTTGTCTTGAGACTTTTGCTTGTCCAGCTTAATCGGCTCAACAGATAACATTGGAAACGATTTTTTGAGTGCTCAATTAGGTTAAACAGACGATAAAACAGTTTACAGAAGAATATGGCCAAGCAAGAAATTACCTAGGCAGGCTTCAACTAGGAAGATGGAGCACCTACTGTTTAAAGCTTCGCCCTGCAAACAGAGCACGTACCTGTTAATTATCTTTGTCGCTTGGTGTTTTTCGTACCTGAGCTTGGCTACCTGAGAAGGACATATATTGCATTAACATGGCGAGCTTCATTCTCAGAAACTTATTGAGCTTAATCTGCATGTATGGATCTGATGCAATGGCAGAATCTGCCTTCTAGGTTTGCAAGTAAAACCACGACATTGGTATCCATAATTGGCACGTGCATATTTCAGATTTTTCCGGTGGTTCATATCTCATAAACTTAACAGAAACATTGTTTATGATGTTTGAAAGTTTAGTTTGATTTTGTTAACAAACTCCAAAGAAGACAGGGTTCAGGCAGGAAGATGAGCCCTACTGTTCAACAATGCCTTAACCCATGAGGGGATGATGTCGGGGCGGGCTTATCCAGGTTCGATACTCACCCTCGGAGTTGGATAGGATAGCCCCTTGGGTGATTTATCGTTACAATTCCTCATGGGCCATTAGGTATGGGCTTAGTCCAATAAACGTCATGGGCCCTTTATTAACTTGGAAAATCTCATTTTGATGGGCTCGCTTTCAGCTAGAAAACCAGTAAATGTATCCTGAAAAGTACCCTTAGATATGTTATCCAGAAAATGAAAAGGGAAAACCGGCGTTAACTATATACTCAATCTAAATTTTATCATAAAATAATTCTTTATCTCGATTTTAATCCTAAATTATTAGAAATTATCAATTAAAAAATGATATCCATATTTTCATCTAAATTACATATTATTTTATATATATAAAAAAAACTTAATGATTTTTATTAAGTGATCCTAACAAATTTTTTAATCAAAAATTAGCTCGGATGCAAAATTAATATCGCTCCGAGTATATTTGATGCTTGCCAAATGAAAAGGGCAAGCGATCTTGTTCAGGAAATTCTTCTTATTAGAACAAGTAACTGTTTTCTGCAACAAAGATCAGCCAGCCGTCTTAGCTCAGCTGGTAGAGCGCATGGCTTTTAACCATGTGGTCGTGGGTTCGATTCCCACAGACGGCGACTCTTGGCTGCCAATAATTTTGGTGTTCTTTTTGGGTCCTCTTTCTGTGTCTGACATGGAGATTCTCATAGCAAAATATAAAACTAAAATCTACGAGGTCGATTTTGGCAATTTTCTCCGACAACAAGAATACCCCACTTTAAAATTTGTGCTGTATTAATTCATGAAAATAACACGGACCAAAGAGCAAGTAGAACAGGACGAACGAAAAGGAAAACAAAAATATTCTGAAATTGACATTGAATCCGAAATGCCACCTCAACCGTCCTTGCCCTATCCCCTCCCAAAACTTTCTTTCAAAAACTTGGTGCTTTAGCTGAGCATAGAATGGACAGATGACCAGACATAATTTTTGTTCTTTTTCTTGACCTTACATAACGGGGCTCAAATCATTGATCTTTTGATGTTATTATATACAATTGTGATAATCGGTGGGGCTTGCAATGGAATCAAACTGCTTGTGATGAATTTTTTTTTCTCTTTACATCTTAATATTGATGACAAATATTTTCCTCACTTCTATAATGATAATAAGGGGAAAGATAACAAGGCACCATTGTTGGTGATGGTGCTCAAAGCTAGAATAATTAGAAGAGACAAAAAGATTAAGCTAATAGATGTGGGAGGTCGGGGTAGTGAAGAGCCGCTGCCGAATATCATTCCAAAGTAGTCGCCATCAGTACCGCCACTGGCCCCCGTCCCTTGAGTGCCGGTGGTGGGCGTGACAGTACTGGTCCCAGTACCGCTGAATCCAGGATTAGAAATGCCCCCGCTATCATCTCTGTGTAAGTGATTGAAAACCAACCAGACAATATATTATCGTAAAGACCAAATGATGACATTTGATTCAACAGAAAATTATGCTTAATAATGAATCTAACAGCAGATACACTATTATAAAATACACGTAACAAGCTCCATAAGGACAAGGATCCACGATTCTGTATAACGCTAGCTGGCTCAATTACCTAATGGCTTTAAAGGATAGGTGGTGGGGGAAGCCGCATATGGTGCAAATGACCTATCTAGTCTCGCCCATGGTCCAGCTGTGTCAGCATCTGGGTCATGGGCGGTCCAAATGAAACAGTCACAGAACAATGACGCAACCCAGAGGAGTAACCATGGCTTAAACCCTTCTGGAAAACATGCTAATTTGCCTTTCACTTTTCAGGAAAACAAAGTTAGCAAATCCGAGTGACCACCTATGGAGAAGAAAAGATTATAGCTGCAATGGGTCTCGCATGATATTAAGGGCAGACTGCGGGGCTTAGCTATGCCCTTACGACTAGAATTTATCTTGACAATCTTTGAATTGCAGTTACTGCATTTTTCAGGAACACAGGCATAGACTATCTTTGCAGACTGAGTTCTGCTATCTAGTAGTTAAATAATATTGTAACTAAATTATCTTATTAATATTGCAACTAAATTATTCATTTAGTAGTGGATAGTGGTAAAAGTTTGGATCAAAGGTTTGTTTTTTCTGTGATTTTAAGTTCGAGCCTTGTGGTTGTCAATATTAATAACCACTAGAAACTTATCTGGTTGTTAACTTCAAGATATGTAGGGATTAGTTGAGATATGCATAAGTTAATCGGATATATATATATATATTGTAACTAAATTGATTTATTATTATTATAAAGAAGAGGCTTGAACCTCTTGGGACTCTACTTTCAGTTTAGCAGCATGATCATTGACGTGACTACATTGATGGCCAGTCAGCAAAGTCTACATTTGCCTAAGCTGCTGACCACATGGATCTACGAGAGGCAGTGGAAAAGCTAAAAGGGTATAACAAGCAAAAGTCAAGCATGAGATATCATAGCACATCAACCAGGTCACATGGAAAGCTCCTTTTACAATACTGATATCACACCTACTTTCATAAACGGGACCCACAATGTGATAAGAAGAACAATTGAAATGCGCCACACATATTCGATGGAAAGCAGCAGATAACTAATAAAGGAAAGAAAAGTACAGGAATTGTTTTTTTTAAGTTTTTTATTTAAAAATATATTAAAATAATATTTTATTTTTTAAAATTTATTTTTTACATAAACTAAAACAAAATTAAATTTTTTTAGAATGACAGTTTAACTGCACTCCAAAACATAAGTACATAAGTGTATGTATAGTACATATGTTTTTTAAAAAAAAATATATTAAAAATATATTTGTTAGATTTTTATGTTGAAACTATTCAAAAACATTTTAAAAAAATATTAATTTAAAATTATCTAAATTTTATATTTTTTAAAAATGAAAAACAATTTTAAAAAGTCAATTGTAACATAAAAACTAACACTCACTATTTGTTATTATAATATATAGTGTTTTTAAAAAAAATTAATTTTTTTATATCAAAACCATGTAAAAACATTGGAAAAAAAAAAACAGACGTCTAAAAACAAAAGGTATCGACACTCCAGACAGTCATAAATCACCTTAACCAGTCCTAGGTGGGTCTCCTTAAAATTATCTCTAGGGAATTTGCACACATGCACATTTTTCTTCGCTAATAAAAATTTGCACAGGCACATAAAGCCTCCGTGGACAACTTTAAATACACATGGTAATGGCAAAGGGTAGCATCTCTAAAAAAAAAAAAAAAAAAAGAATTCCATGATGGTCGGTAATTCAGTTAATAGCAAGGATCTGAGATGGACAAAAGTGTCCAAAAAGTTGAAACAGGGAACATAGTGGGGTCAAGAAGAGCTTACCTGGGGTCACCAAAGACACCAGCATTCATGGTGAGTTCTGTAATTAACCTAGCAGACCTGGGTTCCACGCTGGAGGCTTTGCTATATTGCTCACTCAAACCAGCTCCTGAGGGCACAAAGAAGGCTCCATTTACCAAGATGTCCTCGTCTGTTCTCCAATTCCAATCTGCCCACTCTCCCTCGTTTGTGTCCACCCTCTTTGTTACCTATAAAAATTTTT
>Ga0307509_10005639_pt1 | contig 17302 bp, 11 predicted proteins | sample 10_EM_MG_FD_202245 | JGI IMG/M metagenome (GOLD analysis project Ga0307509, IMG submission 202245) | Populus trichocarpa ectomycorrhiza microbial communities from riparian zone in the Pacific Northwest, United States - 10_EM | ecosystem: Host-associated > Plants > Roots > Unclassified | place... | reverse complement strand
ACACCCTTAAAGCGATCTGTTTTCAATCCTAATTCCCTAGCCTATAGGCGCCTATCAGGCCTGATAGGCTTTCGCAGGCCGGCGGAATTCGGCCTATATCGGCCTAGGCTGCTTCTACAGCGGCCTGCCTTGGCCCGGCCTACGGCCTATAGGCTGGCCTACCAACGGCCTGGCCCGTTGGGAACACTGGCAATAGGAGAAGTACCACACGCAGCAGATGGAGTTTCACAGAGCAATTGTCGAGCAGGCTAAAAGAAGTACCGCCCTTGTGGTAAAACCCCTGCACTCTTTATTCCCCTTCTGATTCTAATTTATTATTATTAGAGCATTGCTTTGAAGGAGTGAACGGATAAGTTGAAATTGAAGCAGAAATTAAAGGTAGGCGGAGCACCAGGTATAAAATCTCCATACATCTCTCATAAGGGGTTGCTGGGCATTCCACTACAGAGTGGATACCAGTCCACACTCTCAATATTTCCCAGACCAGCGCCACAAGAAATCACTGCAGAACATGTCATTGTGGCCTGAGAAACCTATTTTCGAGTTTGGCTTCAAATACTCTTCGCTTAATGAAGCCACAGCGACAGACACTGTCAATATAACAGCTGGTGAATCCTCGGCGACGCTCTTGAGGGATTGGTTCACCGGTGTCGGTTTTTACCCCCTCTGAATCTAATTATTCTGGTGTCGCTGATGGGAAAAATTAGTTCCGCATGAAGGATACTTGACGTTGCTCATGCTCTATGAGGAACTAAGCACATGACCTCGCATCCAGAGCTATCAAAGCTAAACCAGCCACATCCATTCTACAGCACAGTAACTTGTCTTCACCTCTGCGCTCCTAGACAGGTGAGACGCGTCGCGGTAGTTTTCTGCGCCATAGTGCATGGAAAGCTTAGCAGTGATCATCGTACCCAAGATAGACTTATCCTTCTGGCAAAAGGACCAGTGTCTAAAGCCCTTTTTTTGTGAAGTTAAGGTACAAGTCTCGTTCCATAACAGGTTGAGGCCAGTGTCCTAAATCTCTATCACTTAATGTCAAAATACGTTCATGGTAATGATGGTACCATTATCCTAAAAGTGTCAGAGTATTTGGTCGATTGACTTGCTGTGCTAGTGGTATTACTGGAGCTGCAGAGTACATGGTCCGAGTCTGGTGTGCTGGCATGGAGGAAGAAGGCCCAGGAGGACACTGAAGATGATGCTGCACAGGACGGTATGGGAGAAGCTATGGGGGTTGGGGAGAGAGGAGGTGGGGAGGACAGGAAAGAGTCGACTATGGGGGTGTGTATGGAGGAGGAGGCTGCCAAGGATGAGATAGAGGTAGCTGGTGCTGTAGATACTCTGTTGGCAATGTAGCAGGAGGCTGAACAGGAGGCTGAGCAGGAGGCTGAGCAGGCTGAGCAGGCTGAAGTGGTAGATATGTCAGGTACCACTTTGAGCAATACATAAAGGATGACGGATGGGCCTCTTTGGGGGGGGTTCTCTGGGGGAATAGGTAAATATAAATGGAGGTCTTTAAAGCCTTAACTTTCTGCCAAATCTTTTGATATTCAATGTAAAAATTTCCTATTCTATTTTTAAAAATTGTCGGTTTATGGATACAATAGCGCTTTGAATACGGGCAGTGTTCCCAACCGTCCAGTCCGTCCGTCTTCGAGTGAGGACGGGACGGACTACGGCTCATAGTCCGTCTTTTTGGGGGTGCTAGGACGGATTACGCCCGGGAAGGTGAGGACCGGATGGACTATAGGGGACTATAGTCCTAGCGCTTGGACCACCTGTACTAGCCAAGTTGAGATGATGCACCTCCAAACGAATTCATTTCACTTCATGAGACATCACTCGTGTCGTCCCCGGCCGTCCCTCACCATTCCCGGCCGTCTTCGACAGTCCCCGGCAGTCCCCGGCTATCCCCCACCGTCCACCCCCTGCCCTGAACTAACATGTCTCACCCTGTAGGGCCCGCCGTCCTACCCAAAGACGGCCGTCCTGCCCTTAGGACCCCCCGGACGGACTACAGATAGCCGTCCCGGGGCTCTTGGCAGCCCCCGGACGGTTGGGAACACTGAATACGGGAGGTAATAGGGCCATCTGAGTGGAGATTACAATGTAACTTCTTACATCAACATAGCAAGCGCCAGCGCCATGATTGAGGCCTCTCAATAGAGGCTACCATTAGGGCAGCTCAACCATACTATATCTGTAAATCTTCTGGTTAGAGTCGCTTAAGCCAACGAAAGAGATATTGCAATCATATCATACTCTGAAATCACAATACAATTCCCCAAATTCAGGCTGGGCAACCCTAATGGTGATTGCGGAAGTAGAAAGGTGGAGGTGGCTATGGTGATATCCCTATCGTGTTGTCTGGATCTACTACTGACAATATAAACCTTGTTGATATGACACAGGCAAAATGGGAGAGGAGCCTAAAAAGCAGAGGGCATAATTGGTGGCTTATCATATGGTAGATACTGTCCCATAAATTTACTGCGGGGTGCAGGGAGGTTTTCCCGATACATGGACTCGAGTATGCACTCAGGTATGATATAAGGATAATTCTGGCACTGCTATCATTGACCTTGGCATCTATCTCTCGGCCCGCTGCCATACTTCTTAAAATACCCACTATTCCTCTTGAAGACTAACCCTGTGGCAAATTCGCTTTTCTAGGGATAGTAACCACCATACAGGTTATAGTAGCGGGTCGAGTTTACCCAGAATTTACGGTAACGTCTTCTACGCCATAGCGAGCACCCCTGATACCGAGCCATCTGCAAGTTTATGTAAATGTGATTGGCTGAACCTCAGTCCAGATTTAAATTGTGGCTAGAATTTGGGTGGATGGCTCGCTACATTGGGCGCTCGCTATGGGGTGGAAAATGTTATCTATTAACCTTGAATTGGGTTGGTCATTGACTACCGACACTTCTTTTTCCTTACCACGCAAGTACGATCACTTCATGTTTGCTCGAACTCAAACAACATAATCTCACAGCCCGCCAAAAATGATGCGGTTATTCAGGTAAGTGACTACATCTTTTTCCCTTACGTTGCAAATACGATCACTTCTTGTTTGCTTCAATGCAATTGATATAATATCTTAGCCCGCCAAAAATGTTCCCGCCATTCAGATCTACCGTTTCTCGAGTACTTGCACTACACACACCCCCACAACATCTTGTCCGGCAATGGACATCTTATCGGTATCTTACAGTAACTAGCCATAAGTCTGAGGGACATGTAACCCCTACACCTGACGATAATGTGATGGAAAAAATCGAACAAAGATGGTACCAACGCCTTCAGGACCAGCTCGAGAAACAAGAAAGGAAGCAGGACGAACAGTTGAAGATGATTTCAGTGTTCGCAACGGGGCAGTCCGTCCGTCCTGAGGGTAGGACGAGGACGGACTACGGATCGTAGTCCGTCCAGTCCTGGAGAGAATTTTGCCCGGGGCTAATGGCCGTAGGACGGGGAAGATGATAGGCCCCACAACCAGTTTTCAGAATGTCTCAGAATGTGAGGCCAGACAGATCCCCACAGATCCCCGCCGATCCCCACCAATCCCCACCGTCCTTGTCAGGGGATCTACAGTCCACCACCGTCCCCTATCGTCCTTGTAATAGGATGGCATAATAGTGTCTCACCTTGTCGGGCCCGTGGTCCTCGCTCAAACCTGCAGTCCTAAAATGTCCCAGGACGAGACGGAGTGAAAATTATCGTCCGGTCCTGTCCAGTCTTCTTGGCAGTTTCCCCGTGGGGCCGCCAGGGCCCCCAGACCGTTGCGAACACTGGATGATTTTACAGTGGCACAAAGAACTACAGAAGGAGCAACGGGATACTCACTACACGCAGCAGAAGGATCTTGAGAGTATGATTGTCCAGTGAACCCAAGCGTCCAGTCCGTCCGTCTTTGGCTATGGACGGGACGGACTGCGGACTTGGATGGATGCCCGGGACGGACGGCGGTTGTGGCGTCCGTCCTGATGGTTGCCCTGGACGGACTGTGGGGACGGCAGGTGTCTTAGATGGCGCAATACACTAACCGAAATGGGTTTCCCCCCTATAGCCTATAGATGACAACCGGGCCCTGCAGGGCCCTATAGATGACGGCCAGGCCCTAGAGATGACTGCGGGGCCCTGCAGGTGACGGCCGGGCCCTACAGTTGACGGCCGGGCCCTACAGTTGACGGCCGGGCCTTACAAATGACTACCGGAAGAGCCCATCTCACTAAAGACTGCAGGGCCCGGCCGTCCACCCCCAGGACGGCCGTCTTATTGAGATTCGGACGCTTTGCCCTGCCGTCCTGACTCACCCTGCCCGGGACGCCCGGGACTAGAGTCCCGGCGGGCCCTATAGGGCGCCCCGGACGGTTGGGAACACTGTGATTGTCAAGCAGGCCAGAAGATCTGCTCTTGTGGTAAAATCCCAGCAGTCTGTATTTCCCTACTGATTCTAATTTTATTATTAGCATATCGCTTCGAAGGAGAGAACGGATAAGCTTGAACTGCAGCAGAAATTCAACATACGTGGAGCACTAGGTATGAAATCTTCCCCCGACTCGGTAAGGGTTCAGTGAGGCAGCACCCTCAGCAAGACTTAGGAAATACTTGCCTCTATTTTTGATTAATTCATATTGAAATTTGGTGTCAAGATATACCAAGCCTCACTGAGTCCTTACCCATTACATTATTGATAAGCGGTTGCTGAAAATTTTACTATAGAATGGATAGTTTTCTATGCGATATCGCACGGAAAGATTAAAGGCTTTCCTCGGACCCGAGAGGGACTTAGACTATTCTCCTCGCGAAGGAACCTGCTTTCAAGGATATTTTTTACAGTGAGGTGAAGGCAAGGGATCTCGATCCGGAACAAGTTGCCGACTGTGTGCCAAATCTCTACCACTCAATGTCCAAATATGCTCACGGCAATGATGGTACCATTATCCTAAAAGCATCCTATTATGCTGTGAATGAGCTTGCTGCATTAGTCGTATTTCTGAGGCTTCAGAGTACTTGGTCTGAATCCGATACACTGGCATGGAGAGAGGTGCCCCAGGACGACATTCAGGACATCGCACTGGACGCTACGGAGAAGGCTCTGGGGGTTGAGGGGATGGGCACAGACGGGGAGGCTACGAAGGAAGAGCTGGAGTTAGCTGGTGCTGTAGACACCCTGTTGGCAATGGAGGAGGAGGCCAAGAAGGCCGAAGTGGTCGATATGTCAGGCACAACTGTAGGCAATACATAAAGGATGGCGGACGGAGCTCTTGGGGTGTGGGGGTCTCCGGTCAATTAAGCAAATAGAAATGGAGGTCTTTACGGCCTTAACTTTATACCAACTCTTTAGATATTCAAGGCAAAATTTTCCTATTCTTTTGTTTTAAAAAATTGTCGTCTTATGGATGCAACAGTGCTTTGAGTATATGAGGTAATAGCGCCATCTAGGTAGAGATTACGATGTAACTTCTTACATCAACATAGCAAGCGCCAGTGCCATGATAGAGGCCTCTCGATAGACGCTACCATTAGGGCAGCTCAACCATACTATGTCTGTAAACCTTCCGATTAGAGTCTCTTAAACCAACGAAAGAGATATTGCAATCATATCATACTCTGAAATCACAATGCAGTCCTCCAACTTCAGGCCAGGCAACCCTAGTGGTGATTGCGGAAGTGGCAGGGTGGAGGTGGCTATGGTGATATCCCTATCGTGTTGTCTGGATCCACCACCGACAATATAAACCTTGTTGATATGACACGGGCAAAATAAGAGAGGAGCCCAACAGGCGGTGGGGAAGATGATGAAGATGTTGCTTGCAAGGAAAAATCAGGATTGGAGCAAGATCGCATAAGCTTTGTGTAGTTGGAGTAGCCAGTGGTTGAGGTGTGTAGATTAAAGGCGTGCTCACTCAATGCCTCTTTTTGCTTAATGCTCTGCAGGAGAGTTTTCAGGAATCAATTGGAACTTTGCCTTTCAAATCATGCGATTGAGGTTTCTACAGAATCCTCTGTTAAATCCTCGTAGCACCCGGAGGAAATTCCGAACAGGAAACCTAACGGTTACCAAGAAGTCTAAATAAGTCTTTCTATACTCCTCTGCATATGTTACTGCCGAATTAAACGAGCAGTTCTCATATTCACTCGGACACAACCTTCAGCTCCTGCTGCTTTCTAAACAGACCTCTGAGGACATTTACACGGTAAGTTGAATTACTAACTGGAAAGTGGCCTTCAAGGTGAACAGCTAGCAAAGATGTCAAGGGCACGCATTTTATTTCTCGATGTGCGGTCTTTCTGGAGAATACAAACCAGAAGGAACGAGAAAATAGTCTTGGGGGGTCCGCCTTCCGCTGTTCAGGAGGCACTTAAGGAGACTGTTCTCGAAAAGTGTCTTCTATAAAGAATTAGAAAACGCTGAGTTAGTAAGGCGGGCGGGGCCTGCACATGTGTTAGTTGGTTGTGTTCGGTGTCGGGTAGAGACATAATTGGACACTGTTACTACTGGTAGTAATTCGAGCGATGAGATAAAGAAAGATGACAGGGGAAGGTGCAGGAAGGTGCAGGAAGGGACAGGAAGGGAGAGGAAGGGACCCTGGTATGTCCTAACAATATTTTGCTTTCTGGAGGAGGTTACTCGCTACATAGCGAGGATATATAGGGGATATATAGGGAATGGACCAACAAATTGAGTTGCTCCCTGACGAGATTGCTGATTTGCCGGGAAAGAGTGGTTTATTGGAATTCCCGGCAAAGACCTTGGGTCGATTGCGATGGGAGGACAGTGTAGCCTTACCATTTATCAATGAAGACTGGAAGAAGGGACTAAACACTATTGCCGGAGATGGATCGGAACACGCGTCGAATAAATGGGAAGGGAAAGGGGAGTGATAGAGAACATGAAAAGGTGTAAGAGAAGGAGGGAAAATAGAATGTATGGAGTGGGAAGCAGATAAGAGAAGGTTGGATGAGGAAGATGCTACAGGATTACTGAGATCAGTAGAAAAGCCATTGGTAGCATCTTAGTAGTAATATGAAAATAGTTTTGTGTTTCTCGTATGATAAGTTTTATCTAGCCTTCCTGATATTGCACAAAATAAAAAGATTAATTAGAGACCTTTTAACGGACATGCTCAAAATCAAATACATGATACAGCTGCTCTTGGATTCTAAATACCTTCCCCTTGTCCTTGGGGTAAACAAACAATAGGGCATCGTTTAAACAGTAACAACCAAGACTGACAGCAAGGATATGCCATTCTTCAACTTCTGCAATCTCCACTCCTCCTGGGCCAAAATCCGATCCGGGAACCAGGCCGAATAACTCCTATCATACTTAGACCTTTCACCTGATGAAGTATGCCGCCCCACCAATTATCAAATTCCGGTCTGAGCAAGAGGAGCCCGTCCCGCCACTGTCCCCCTTTTCAGGGCGTCACCACCCCACTGACCCAGGTCATAACCGACTTCTCCTGGAACAACTTTTTACATTAATAAACTCTGTTCAAGAAAAAGTACAAAAGTCGCATCACAACCCCTTTCTTGTCCAGTAAAAGTCCTCCACCATCCTGCCCAGGGTGCTCAAGTTTGCAGAGGGAGATTTGCGCCTATGCATGAGTGAGGTGTTCACGAGCAAGTGTCTTACTGATCCTGTCAGTGGTGGCAGTATAATATCCCCGTAATCACCTCGATATACTTGTTCTTCATGTAAGAGCTAAATGACGACTGGCTCTCTGGATGCTATGTGGTTAGTGCGGCTGAAGACAACATGCTGCAGGAACAGGCTCACCTGAGCTTTAGACATTTTTTTAATGTTAGGATGCAATATTATATTAGCAAAATTGTGGGAGGGTGCGCCTTCCAGACATTCTTCTTCCCAAAACAAGAACTGTGCGTCTTCCCAAGCTCTGTAAAACTGTAACTGGTCAGCCTTTTCCACTGTGCAGGGTGGGGACGAACCTAGCGGCTGGGTATTGTTGCTGAGTTATAAGGTCCTCCGATGTGTCACTAGACAACATTTCCCTTTAGACGGCCTGTGTTATTGAGAGCGAGGAGATCGGGAGTGCCCGTAAAGACAGATTGTGGCGGAATCGAATTGATATTGAAGGGATAGTTGTCAAGGTTGGAATTTTTAGCGGCGTTACTGTGATCATAGCATCCGCCCCCTCCTTGATATAACAGCTCAAAAAATCCTGGCTAACAGAACTAGTCGATGAACAGACTACCGAAAACAGCATTCTTTACAGGGCTGGCGCAAACGAGGGTCTCACTTCACCAGATTTCCCAGAAAACCTCTTCTCAAGTTTTAGTCCTCTTCTCTCCATCCTAGTCCTTCAGCTCGAGGCCAGGGTCCAAACAGTCCTACACCTCCTAACTCTTGAATCCAACGCAAAAATGGAAACTATCTTACATCCTCCTCCCGCCAGGAACATCCCTCTCCAGGTCAATTGCCAAAATATATCACTTAATCCTCACTGAATCTGAAGCCTAATAGCTCACCTGGGAGGAAGTCAGCTACCTGGACGAGGACTTCGGGATTCAGTCAGAATTCAACCGCTTCCCCAAGAGAGGGGTTGAGCCGCGAGTGCTTATCACTATACCTGCGGGTGCTACTTTAAGAACACGGATCACCTGGAAGGTTGGATTAGGTTTGAGGTTGGCGCGCAGGACATGGTGGGCATTTCTGGTGGTGGGGATATGTTTGTTTGCGCATTTGTAGCTGCCTGTGTCGAAGGGAATAAGACTGGGCATTTTCTGAATTTTGCCACAAGGGCGGCGTCTCTTAATGTTCAGAGGATGGGGGCCCAGGTAGGAGTCCCGTGGCGGGTGAGGTGTGGCCAACGGTAGATATTTTTGATACTGCCGAATGGGGATTGTAGGGTCAACAACAGGGTGCGGGCGAGGGTGTAATTGGTTGCCTACAGAATCGTAGGTACTAGCATATAAACGTAGTATACGTCGGGGAGGTTTGCCCACCTCATAGACTCGAGTATGAACTCGGGTATGATAAAAGAGTAATTGTGGCCTAGCTATCATTGACCTTAGCACGGGTCTCCGCTCCAAGAATTGCCACCTGTTTCGGTGCGAATTCTTGGCGGGAGATACGAGTAGCTACTAGGGGGATTTAGCTGGTTCGGCAAAGGAGGCGCTAGGGTAGCAGAAGTGGATGGTCGCCCAATAGTGGATTAGAAGGATTTGGCTGGTAAGGCGAGAGGGTATTAGGTTGACGGGAGTGGAATAGGGGACTGGCTTATATACTATCACAGTGCTAATAACAACAGTCCATTTAAGTCATTTGGGTTACTGTCGTCATGTGTGAGATTTCAAAATCCGATTAATCTCAACCTGTCGCCTTGCAAAACCTTTTATCCTCCCCTTTCCCCTCCTCCTGAGTCAAAACGACATACTTTTTTGTCAATTCAACTTCTCTAGGTAGCCTAGGTATGGTGTGTGGACAAAATTAACCGCGGATCAACCAAGAGGGAAAAACTTAAGCCATTACAACAACAACACCGCAATTACTAAAACCAAGAAAGAAAAAATAGTATAAGGTAGAATACATAGTAGCAATTAATATTTGAGCTAGATAAAGTTCTTTAAATGGGTTTGAAAGTGCAGGGTGATAACGGGGGGGGTTGCCATCGATCTCTGATCCGCGGTTAATTTTGTCCACTGACAATATTTGGCTTTATATTCCACTTAAGATACCCATTATGGGACCATCCATTGATTTGTGGGAAACGTTTAAAGACAGGGTAGGGTAACTTCTAGGCGGGTAAATACCCGCCTATGGGTGAGTATTCGGGTATCCTCACTAAACTCTTTACAGAGTTTTCTTCGCCTAGCGACCATGCGTCGAACCCGCTAAATCCCCCTATTAGCCTTGAATCGATGGTGAGTGACTACTTCTTTTTTCCTCACCACGCAAGCACCATCACTTCTTGTTGGCTCAAACTCAATCAACACAATCTCTTCAGCTCGCTAAAAATGCTCACATTATTCAGGTGAGTGACTACTCTTTTTTTTCTCCCTGGCCAACCTTAATGTCTTACAATTGACGGTGCTTTGAGTCAATTTTGATGATTGAACTATTAAGACCCAAATATCCTGAGGGCAGTCCACATAATTCCCCCAAGTTTTGACTATGTCGGGATTCTAGATACGACAACCACCTAAAAAAAATTATTACCTGCAACCCCTGCAGCAAACTGCCAACACCTCACAGCCCCCTCCAACTGCAAGACTCCCCACTGTATAGTATAACACTGTCCTAGCAATACTGGTACCTAACTACCGACTATAAAAACTATTGCATGACCCCGTCTACTACGCTCGGGTCGTGGGAAAATCTTTAGCATTGGCTCTCCTTCATTCAATTCTCTCCCGGAGGACTCCAATCCCTCTCCAACATTCCCTTCTCTATCGGTCCTTCTCCTGCTCTACATTCTTACAAATGAAGGTCCAGTGCACAGTTGTAACCACGCCCACCTCCGATACTCCCGGAACATGCATCCTACTCCACTTCGATAGTAAACGCTACCTTTTCGGTCATATCGGGGAAGGAGCCCAGCGGGCGTTTGTTGAACGGACGATAAGGCTTACGAAGATATCCGATATTTTTCTCTCCGGACGTACGGAATGGCAAACAACAGGTGGATTGGTTGGCCTTATATTGACTATGGGAGATCAGGATGCCGCAAAAAATTCCGATAGTCTAGGCAACCCCCATGGAGTAGCAAGGAAGAAAAAACCTCTCGAGCGAAAAGGTGTTACGGTTCATGGTGGGGAGAATCTACTGCATACACTAGCTACCACACGGCCGTTTGTTTTTCGGAGAGCAATGAACCTGAGGCTGCGCGAGGTTCCAGTGGTTGAGAGCTCTGAGGGTAGGAAGGAGCAAGCTATCGGGGCACCATATTTTAGAGATGAAAATCTGATTGTTCATGCTATGCATATTTACTCAGAGGAGGACCTCAAGAATTCGACGGAAGAGATTGAGGCAGGGAGCCCATCGGTAGTGGAGAAGGTTGATGTTGGGGCTACCAGGAAGCGCTCGTTCGATGATTTTGCCAGCCTTGAGAAACAACGAGGGACAATTCTCCGCGGTGTGGTAGAGCAAATGTTTTGTTCTGATTGGAGTATGGACACAATGATTGAAGAAGGAGATCCTCTTGACGCTCCAGGTCCTTCCGATGATACTCCCATCGAATCGTTACCCACGCCGCCAAGTCCTGGCATGAGCAGGAGCAGGAGCACTAGCCCATCAAAACGATCAAAGCTGGTTCCAGAACGAGACCCAAACCTCTCAACGACCCTCCCACCATTGAGAAAGACCAGGGCACCTTGGCCAGCGTCAACCGTTCACTCGCTCCCACGGTCACGTCCCACACGTATTGCTCTATCCTATATCGTAACACTACATCCTCAGCGTGGCAAATTCCTTCCTGATAAGGCTAGGCGATTAGGTGTCATCCCCGGGCCAGACTTCAGTCGGCTAACAGCAGGCGAAGCAATCACAACTCCTAACGGAAACATCGTACAGCCTGCCGATGTGATGGAGCCTACGAAACCTGGAACCGGTGTCGCCGTTTGTGACTTGCCAGACACGGGCTATGTCAAAGACTTTCTTGCAAGACAGGAGTGGAAAAATACTGGGAAGGTTAGAGCTGAAGTTGGGTGTTTCTTCTGGATTCTCGGAAGTGGAGTTTCTGCAGATGAGAGACTCCGGTCCTTCATGAAGCGAATGGGGCATTCTAAACACATTATTAGTGCTCCAGATGTCTGCCCTAATGCAATAACTTTCAAAGGGGGCGCAAAGTCATTGACAAAGTTGAATTTGTTAGATGAGATATTCTTTCCCCTCCCTTATTTCAGTGACCAAACACCCTCCCAGGTGGACGAATTCATGGAACCTGCGAAGCCTGGAATGATCTTCGGAATTGAACCAAGGTGGGAATTTAACGCCAAGGCCATCGAGCCTCCTTTCAGCAAGGAAGCTATCTTGCAGGAAACGGAGCCCGCGTACATTGAGTTAGCGAGGATAGCTCGCGAAGGCAATGTCAGGAATCCCGGGGATGATTCCCCATGGAAAGATGTAGAGGTTGTTACCTTGGGTACTGGCTCAGCGCTCCCAAGCAAATACCGCAACGTTTCTGCGACTCTCGTTAGGGTTCCTGGTGCCGGAAGTATTCTGTTGGACGCAGGCGAAAATACCTTAGGGCAACTTCGCAGACTATACGACCCTATAGAGCTTAGGGCAGCGCTAAGAGATCTAAAAGGACTCTACATTTCCCATCTCCATGCTGACCATCATCTTGGCTCTGCAGCAGTCTTAAAAGCGTGGTACAATGAAGTTTACTCACTGGCCAACTCCGGAACCAATGAGCTAATGAACGTTGTGGCACCCTGGAAATTCCTTGTCTGGCTTCGGGAATATGCCGATGTAGAGGAGTTTGGCTTCTCTAAAATCCGGTTCATTAGTTGCGAAGATCTTCTCCGGAAGAACCTGGATAACCCCGATCATCCCACCGCCCATCTCTCTGAAGTACTCGATTCCCTGTCCCTTGCCTCGATTCAAACCTCTCGAGCAGTTCACTGCTTAGGCTCTTTCACTACTTCCTGGACCTGGAACAATGGCTTTAAAATCGCCTACTCGGGGGATACTCGCCCTACCAAAGGTTTCGTTGAAATCGGTCGCAACTCCACAGTCCTCCTCCACGAAGCAACATTCGACGACGAACTTCTTCCCGAAGCAATTGCCAAGAAGCACTCTACTACTAGCGAAGCTATCAATGCCGGAAAGGAGATGGGTGCAAAGAACATCATTCTCACACATTTCAGTCAGCGGTACCCGAAGCTGCCAATTTTGAGTGCTGCAGAGGAGAACGGGCCGGAAGTGCTTGTAGCGTTTGATCTTTGCAGGGTTAGGCTTGGGGATGTGAAAAGGTTCGGAACGTTCATACCTGCGCTGAAGCAGTTGTATGAAGAGGCGGAGGAGGAGGAGGAGGAGGAGGAGGAGGAGCCGGCTCTCAGAGAGAAGAAGGGTAAAGTGGGTAAAGCTAGGGGATGTAAGCCTGGGGGAAATAAGTCCGGTAAGAAATGCAAAAAGTGAGCATGAGGTGGTGGAAATGGATGACTTCCCGTAGGAATCTGGAAAAAATCTGGAGCCCGGAACAAGAATCTGGATCACAGGTTGTTCCCATAGAGAAAGTGATTTTCTAAATTTCTAGATTATAATAATTGTGGAAAAATGAAACTATACATATGAAACCTGATAGATACTGTACGGTACAAGTAGGAAATTATTTTTCATAGGATTGTGCCCTGCTGTAGCATGTTAGTTCTTAATTTTGTTCATTGAGAGCTGTGCCTAATGCGTTGAGAATTGTAGCCTGAGGGCTGGTTGACCAATTGTGTCCAAGTTTTTAGATTTCTGACCCTTTTGAAATCTGAACAAGGGGGGGAGGGGGTGGTTCAGATTTTCGAAAATTTAGAATTTAGAGATCGACTTTCTAGATTTTAGCGTGAAAATATTGCAAGACAACTTCTAAATCTCTTCCAGATTCCTACGGGAAGTCCTCCAATAGGCCCTCACCCCCCTCTTGTGAGTAAATAGAGCTTGTATAATTTATTAAAATAGATTATTCTAGAGCTAGTCTACCGTATTATCTCGAGTTATATGTCGTCCAGGGCGGCCGAAGGGCACGACAGCCGTCTTTGGTAAGGACGGTGGGCCCGGCAGGGTGAGACACGTTAGTTCAGGGCAGGGGCGTGGACGGCAGGGGATGGCAGCGGACGTTTGAGGATGGCAGGGGACTGTCGAAGACGACCGGGAATGGCGAGAGATGGCGGGTGACTGCCTACGACGGCCAGGCAGCAGAGAACGTACGAGTGATGTCTCATGAAGTGAAAACCATCCTTTTGGAGGTGTATGATCTCAACTTGGCTCGTACCGGAGGTCCAAGCGCTAGGACTATAGTCCCCTATATAGTCTGTCCGGTCCTCACCTTCCCCAGGCGTAGTCCGTCCTTGCACCCCCAAAGAGACGGACTATGAGCCGAAGTCCGTCCTGTCCTCACATGAAGACGGACGGACTGGAGGGTTGGGAACACTGGATCTTCTCCCACTTCAACTGGATAAAGCTCAAGGAATCCAGCGCCAATCCTGGTTTTTCCCTACCATCATCCCCGTCACCTTCCCCATTGCCTGTCTCGCCCCTCTCTCATATTGCTCATGTCAATATCAACTTTGTAATATCTGTTGTAGATCCTGAGAGCATGAAAATATTTGTATCTATGCCACTAACTATCAATGAGGTGAAGTGTGCACGATGCTCAAAATATAACTTTTAAGACTTAAAGATTAATCCAAGCTTGCACTATTCTATCTAACAGAAGGGGAGTTTGTTTTGTTTAAGTCATGTATTCATTTGTTTTCGGCTGAGCCCGATAGGGCGAAGCTAACTAGGGACAAAGAACTCGCATGCATCGGTGAGATATGGCGTAAACAAACCCTCGGTGAAACCCCCTCTTACCAGCCTAAGGAAAAAACACAAACACCGCAAGTCTCTCTGGTCTGAGACCAACCGCACGCCAGCCACCTCGAAGAAAAGATAATCTACTAACAAACCGAAGCAACTAGAAGAAAATCTAACCAACAAAGCAGGGAGGAAATGAAAGGAAAACCCTAGCCGTGTTCCAAACCAAACAAAAGAAAAATAAAAGCAACCCATAAGGAAAACCAAAGCATGGCAAAGGGGAGGCAGGAACGTCTAAACAGGTTGACGCGAGCCAACATTACTTCCGAGGCCAAGGCCATCTTCAGCCACTGAAATAGTGCAATACGACGACAGAGGAGTCGAGGTGCCACCAAGGGGCGGTGGACGGTGAGGGGAGGGGGTGGCATCAGGATGCCTCCAACGAGAGTGTAGATAGCTGTAACCGAGCGACGGGAACGAGACACGGGACACGAGAGTAAACGACCCAAGAAGTACGAGGGAGGGAGGACCGTAACAGGATCACGACTTTTCGAAAAGCCGACCGTACCGATCGATGATGCCAGAAGGGAGTGCGATATCGGGCAGCAGGACCACCGTGGCCACTACTTCGACGATAACCTGAAACTGCGAACGACCCATTGACGAGGGAAGAAGCCCGAGAGAAGAGGAGACCCACCATGAGGCAGGGGAGAAGAGTACGACAGAAGCAACGCGACGCAACCGAGAACCATAGATATCTGAAGCGAAGCGACTCGACCGAAGGGAGAAGCAGCTCACGAAGAGTGCGGAGGGTGCAGCTCACTAAGAGTGCGTGGAGAGAAAGTGACGATAAAAAACCATGGTGTCGATTTCAATCGTTGGGAGGAGAGAAGCGGTGTTCTTTGTCTAACAGAAAGGGAGGAAACTGCCCTTTATATACATATCCTTTGTTACACAAAGCACAGCCCATACCAAGGAAATCTCTAGAAACTACTAGAATACAATAGTATACTTGGTCACATGACAGAGTCACCTGACTTGATCATCTGACCAGAAAGAAAGAATAATGTAAAATTCAACACTTCCCCTATGTTTTCATTTCCATTCTAACTGAAAATTCCAAATAGTGCTCTACTCAATCCCTGTGTACAAATATCAGTCAAATTATTCTCTCTTTCCACCAAAACCACCTTAATCTTCCCCAATTCCTGTAATTTTCTCGTATAGGGATGTTGTACCTCGATATTCTTGGTTCGAGTGGAAACTCCCGCATTCTTGGTCAACTTGATGGCGGCCGTGTTGTTGCAATGGATGATTGGTACTGTCTCAATACTCATATGTGATAGACCACCTTTGATCCAAACACTTTGTCGTGCTGCGAAGGCGAGGGCGACGTATTCAGCTTGTGTTGTCGATGTTGCAACGGTTTTTTGTTTCTTTGATTGCCAAATAACGGTGTGTCTGTAAGTTCGTACTATAAGACCAGTAAATGTCACAAATCGGGACAAAGCAAGGCATATTTCACATGCCTAATAGTTATTAGTCATAAGGTATGTTTATGTTTTACGCTATGCAGTCAGTTGACTCCTAGTTCTCACATGACTCGAACTTGCGTGTCATCGGTATGTTATCATTGGTTGATGTTTCTAGGACGCACGATTGTGAGTCATAATGATGTAATGACTTTCACGTGTGACTCACATTATGAATTACGAGTTTCATGCAGGTGACGCGCTTTGTGCACCTGATATGTTTTATGTTTGATGATTGGTTTACGGTATGTTGCACAGTGACTCATAGGAGTCATCTGATGGATTTCGGGTATGACTCGTTATGAGTCATAGGACTGCGTGACTCAAGTTATGAGTCACCAGGGTTAGGGTTGTTGGCGTCAAGAGTCTATATAAGGAGGGACACGGTCACAATAGGTAGACACGAACCATCTCCCCTACACCTCCGGCGATTGAAATCTCAACACCAGGGAAATCATCGTGGGATCCACCACCACCCCCTCTCCTCCCCCTTGGTGGCTTCTGCCTAGGGGAGCGATGCCACAACCCCTCCTCTCCCTCTGGGGTCTACCCCCTCCTCCATGGGGTTCTTGTTCCTGTTCGTCGTTGACTCCCGCTCATGAAGTTCAGTTCACCCCTTTACCCCGCACTTCCTTTGCACCTCGCTTAGGTTTTGCACGGTCGGCATTCTGTCCTCTTCGCTCACGGTCGGCGCTGAGCTTTCCAAGCCCTTTGCGAAGTACCTTTCCGTCTCGGTTATGTGGTCCTGTCGGGGAACACTTCGGTTAGTAACTTCAGCACCTCGTCTTCGTTTCGCATTCGGAAAAGCATCGGCCGCGGTTACTCTAGTCGGTCGTCTCAAGTGCTCGGAAGTCCTTCCTCCTCCCGTCTCCCTCCCTCTACCTCCTTGGTCTTCGTCCCGTTGCTCGGTTACAGCTACTCCCATCCCCCCTCTTCACACCCCTTCAGCTGGCACCATACTGCTTGCCCCCCCCGCGGTCGATCTTCGGTCGCTATACAAAAACCCGCCTCGGTTACGCCCGTCCTTCTGGCCGTCGCTAATGCCGCTTTGGCACTCCCTCCGGCGACCCCTGTAACGACCCTACGATAGGTAGCTACAATCACTATCACCTTAGCCCAAATGGTATACCAAGAGGTAACCAGAGGTGGTATGGTCTCGTGTACTTGATACAAATAGCTGGTGAACTTAGGATAAGGCCTAGGAAATAGTTGAGTAGCCTTGAGGTACTCTACTAGGCAGGGTAACCTTTCGGGAGCACATTCGCATAAGGTCAAGAGAATTATGGGA
>Ga0307509_10005638_pt1 | contig 17307 bp, 13 predicted proteins | sample 10_EM_MG_FD_202245 | JGI IMG/M metagenome (GOLD analysis project Ga0307509, IMG submission 202245) | Populus trichocarpa ectomycorrhiza microbial communities from riparian zone in the Pacific Northwest, United States - 10_EM | ecosystem: Host-associated > Plants > Roots > Unclassified | place... | reverse complement strand
TCGCAATGGGGCCGTTCGAACTGATGGACTTGATCGGGCTGGACGTGAACCTGTCGGTCACCGAATCGGTCTTTCAGGCGACCGCGTTCGACACGCGCTACGCGCCGCACGTGATCCAGCAGGAGCTGGTGCGCAGCGGTCGCCTCGGGCGCAAGACCGGCCGCGGTTTCTACGCCTACGGCAAGGATGAGGCCGCGCCCGTGGTGGCGACCGTGGCCATCGGCGACAGCGGTGCCGGCACGCTCGGCGTCTCGGCGAAACCCGGCCTGCTCGGCCCGCTGGTGCAGCGCTTGCACGCCGCAGGCGTGCAGGTGACGACGCACGACGACCTGCCCGACGAGACGCTCGCCATCGGCGACACGCACATCGCGCTGACCGATGGCCGCACAGCCGCCCAGCGCGGCAATGGCGGCGCGCTGATCCTGCTCGACCTCGCACGCGACTTCTCGACCGCAACCACACTCGGCGCAACGGCCAACCCAGCCGCCGCCGCACAACTGCACGCGCTCGCCGCGCTGCTGCACGCCGCGAACATCGCGCTGATCGAACTGAACGACGTCGCCGGCCTGGCGCTGATGCGCAGCGTCTGCTGCCTCGCAAACGAAGCCGCCGACGTGATGACCTGGACCGGCACGCAAGCCGCTGACATCGACATCGCGATGGTGCTCGGCACCGCGTACCCGATGGGCCCGCTGGCCTGGGCCGATGCGCTCGGCGCGTCGCGTGTGGTCACGGTGCTCGCGAACCTGCAGGCGCACTACGGTGAAGCCCGCTACCGGCGCGCGCCGCTGCTCTCGCGCCTGCATTTCACCGGCGGCCTGTTCCATGGCTGATGCGGCGCAAAAGACCGCGGACCTCGTCCGCGAGGGCATGTTCCGCAACGACCGTGCGTCCAAGCTGCTCGGCATGCAGATCGTCGACGTGAGCCCCGGCAGCGCGACGCTCGTGATGACGATCCGAGACGACATGCTCAACGGCCACGACATCTGCCACGGCGGGCTGATCACGACGCTCGCCGACTCGGCCTTCGCCTTCGCGTGCAACTCGTACAACGAGCTGACGGTCGCGTCGGGCTTCTCGGTCGACCTGCTCGCGCCGGGTCGCCTGAACGACGTGCTGACCGCGCGCTGCACCGAGGTCTCGAAGGCCGGCCGCACCGGCGTCTACGACACCGTGATCACCAACCAGCGCGGCGAGCGAGTCGCGGTGTTCCGCGGGCGCTCGTACACGATGAAAGGCAAGCCGGCCGTTCCCGCGAGCGCCAACGGCTGAGGAGACACGCCCATGCCCGTCAAACAACCGAAGCCCGGCGAGCTCGACGCGATCGAGACCGCGAGCCGCGATGAAGTCAGCGCGCTGCAGCTGCAGCGTTTGAAGGCGACGCTGCAGCACGCGTATGCGAACGTGCCGCACTACAAGCAGGCCTTCGACGCGAAGGGCGTGCATCCGGATGACCTGAAGCAGCTCAGCGACCTCGCAAAATTCCCGTTCACGGTCAAGAAGGACTTGCGCGACAACTACCCGTTCGGGCTGTTCGCGGTGCCGCGCGAGCAGGTCGTGCGGCTGCACGCCTCAAGCGGCACGACCGGCAAGCCGACCGTCGTCGGCTACACGCAGAACGACATCGACACCTGGGCCGACCTGGTCGCGCGCTCGATCCGCGCCGCCGGCGGGCGCAAGGGCGACATCATCCAGATCGCCTACGGCTACGGCCTGTTCACCGGCGGCCTCGGCGCGCACTATGGTGCCGAGCGTCTGGGCTGCACGGTGATCCCGATGTCGGGCGGGCAGACCGAGAAGCAGATCCAGCTGATCCAGGACTTCAAGCCCAGCATCATCATGGTCACGCCGAGCTACATGCAGGTGATCATCGAGGAGATGGCGCGCCAGAAGATCGACCCGCGCACGACCTCGCTGAAGGTCGGCATCTTCGGCGCCGAACCCTGGACCGAGGCGATGCGCCGCGAGATCGAAGGCAAGGCCGCGATCGACGCCGTCGACATCTACGGCCTGAGCGAAGTGATGGGCCCGGGCGTGGCGAGCGAATGCATCGAGAGCAAGGACGGCCCGGTCGTCTGGGAAGATCACTTCCTGCCCGAGATCATCGACCCCGAGACCGGCGAGGTGCTGCCCGACGGCAGCGAAGGCGAGCTCGTGTTCACGTCGCTGACCAAAGAAGCGCTGCCGATCATCCGCTACCGCACGCGCGACCTGACGCGCTTGCTGCCACCGACCTCGCGCGCGTTCCGCCGCATGGGCAAGATCGTTGGCCGCAGCGACGACATGCTGATCATCCGCGGCGTCAACGTCTTCCCGACGCAGATCGAGGAGATCGTGCTCGCGCACGCGCAGCTCTCGGGTCAGTACCAGGTCCAAGTCAGCCGCGAAGGGCTGCTCGACGAGGTCGAGGTGCGCTGCGAGCTGCAGCCCGGCGCCGACGGCGACATCCACGCGATCGCGACCTGGGTGCAGCACCGCGTGAAGACACTGGTCGGCATCTCGACGCGCGTCAACGTGCTGCCGCCCGATTCGATCGAACGCACGCTGACCGGCAAGGCCCGGCGCGTGATCGACAAACGCCCCAAGTAAGGAGCAAGCCATGTACACCCAAGCGATGGACACGATGGGCAAGGACGAAGCGCCGAAGTCGCTGCGCTCTGCCGAAGAGGTACAGCTGCAGGAGCGCTTCGATGCCCGCATCGATGCCGGCGACTTCATCGAGGCGAAGGACTGGATGCCCGACCACTACCGCAAGACGCTGGTGCGTCAGATCAGCCAGCACGCGCACTCCGAGATCGTCGGCATGCTGCCCGAGGGCAACTGGATCAGCCGCGCACCGACCTTGAAGCGCAAGGCGATCCTGCTCGCGAAGGTGCAGGACGAAGGCGGCCACGGCCTCTACCTGTATGCCGCGGCCGAGACGCTCGGCACCTCGCGCGACCAGCTCTTCGACGCGCTGCACAGCGGCAAGGCCAAGTACAGCTCGATCTTCAACTACCCGACGCTGACCTGGGCCGACATGGGCACGATAGGCTGGCTGGTCGATGGTGCGGCGATCATGAACCAGGTGCCGATCTGCCGCTGCTCGTATGCGCCGTATGCGCGCGCGATGATCCGCATCTGCCGCGAGGAGAGCTTCCATCAGCGCCAGGGTTTCGAGGCGCTGCTGACGATGATGACGCACGGCACCCAAGCGCAGAAGGACATGGTGCAGGACGCGGTGAACCGCTGGTGGTGGCCGTCGATCATGATGTTCGGGCCGCCGGACGACCAGTCGCCGAACAGCGCGCAGTCGATGCGCTGGGGCATCAAGCGCGTGTCGAACGACGAGCTGCGCCAACGATTCATCGACGCGACCGTAGCTCAGGCGCAACTGCTCGGTGTGACGCTGCCCGATCCGGACCTGAAGTGGAACGAGGCGCGCCAGTCGCATGACTTCGGCGCGATCGACTGGAGCGAATTCAAGCGCGTGCTCGCCGGCGACGGCCCGTGCAACCGAGAGCGCCTCGCGGCCCGCGTGAAGGCGTGGGACGACGGTGCCTGGGTGCGCGAGGCTGCGACCGCGCACGCGATGAAGCGTGCGACTGAAGCGGTGGCGGCGTGAAAGAAGTCTTTACCGCCAAGACGCAAAGGACGCAAAGGAAAAGCGATTCAGCTTTCTCTTCCTTGGCGTTCTTGGCGCCCTTTGCGCCTTGGCGGTAAGAAATTCATGAAAGGACCTCGGAAATGACAACGCAAAGCGAATGGCCCCTGTGGGAAGTGTTCGTGCGCAGCAAGGCCGGGCTCGACCACAAGCACTGCGGCAGCCTGCACGCGGCCGACCCGAAGCTCGCGATCCAGATGGCGCGCGACGTCTACACGCGGCGTCAGGAAGGCGTGAGCATCTGGGTCGTGCGCTCGGACCAGATCGTCGCGAGCGACCCGGGCGACAAGGCGATGTACTTCGACCCGGCCGAAGACAAGGTGTATCGCCACCCGACCTTCTACGAGCTGCCGAAGTCGCTCGATCACATGTGAGCCGATCATGACGAAATCGATCGAACTCCAACGCAAGCCCGAGGTGCAGTACCTGCTGCGCGTCGGCGACACCGCGCTGATCCTCGCGCAGCGCCTCGCCGAGTGGTGCGGCCACGCGCCGGTGCTCGAAGAAGACATCGCACTCGCGAACATGGCGCTCGATCTCGTCGGCCAATCGCGCGCGTTGCTGACGCACGCCGGCACGCTCGAAGGCGCGGGGCATGACGAAGACCAGCTCGCGTTTTTGCGCGATGAACGCGACTACTTCAACGCGACGATCGCGGAGCTGCCGCGCGGCGACTTCGCGTTCACGGTGCTGCGCAACCTGATCGTCGCGACCTGGGCCAAGCTGCTGTGGGAGCGGCTGCAGGGCTCGAGCGATGCGGAGGTCGGTGCCATCGCCGGCAAGGCCGTGAAGGAAGCGCGCTACCACCAGCAGCACGCCGCCGACTGGGTCGTGCGCCTGGCCGATGGCACCGCCGAATCGCGTCGCCGCATCGACGCCGCGCTGGCCGAGCTCTGGCGCTTCACGGCCGAGTTGTTCGAGAGCGACGCGGTCGACGAAGCGGCGCACGCGACCGGCCTCGGGCCGAGAGTCGCCGATCTGCGCGAGCCGTGGCTGGCCGAGATGACGGCGGTGTTCGATGAGGCCGGCCTCGCGATCCCGGCCGAGTCGGGCTTTCGCAGCACCGGCACGCGCGGCGTGCACAGCGAGCACATGGGTTTCATCCTGGCCGAGATGCAGCACCTGCAGCGCAGCTACCCGGGGGGCGTGTGGTGATCGCCGAAGTCGCCACCAGCGCGCGCGTCGACGCTGCATGGCGCGTGCTCGCGACCGTGCCCGACCCCGAAGTGCCGGCCGTGTCGGTGTGCGATCTCGGCATCGTTCGCGACGTGATCGAGCACGACGACGTACTCGAGATCGTGCTGACGCCGACCTATTCCGGCTGCCCCGCGACCGAGGTGATCGAGCACGACATCCTGCAGGCGATCGCCACCGCCGGCCTCGGCCCGGCGCGCGCGACGCTGCGCCGCGCGCCAGCGTGGACGACCGACTGGATCAGTGCCGAAGGCAAACGAAAACTGCTGGCCTACGGCATCGTCCCGCCCGGCCCCGCGACCAGCGCCGAGGTGCCGATCCGCTTCTTCCCGCGTGCCGCAAAGACCGTCGCACTGGCCTGCCCGCGCTGCGGCAGCCACCACACCGAGCGCCTCGCCGCCTTCGGCTCCACCGCCTGCAAGGCGACCTGGCGCTGTCTCGACTGCCAAGAGCCGTTCGAACACTTCAAGCCAATCTGAGGGCTCGTCATGAGCGTGATCTTTCACCCGTTGCGTGTGCGCGAGGTCCTGCCCGACACGGCCGAGGCCGTGGTCGTCGCCTTCGACGTGCCGACCGAACTGCGCGAAGTCTTCAGCTTCACGCAAGGCCAGTACCTGACCTTGCGCACCGAGATCGACGGTGCCGACCTGCGCCGCTCGTACTCGATCTGCGCCGGCGTCGACGACGGCGAGTTGCGCGTCGGCGTGCGCAAGGTCAAGGGCGGCGTGTTCTCGAACTGGATCAACGAGCACCTGCGACCCGGCCATTTGATCAGCGTGATGGCGCCGCAGGGCCGCTTCTTCGTGGCTATCGAACCCGCCGCGCGCCGCCACCACCTAGGCATCGCCGGCGGCAGCGGCGTGACGCCGATCCTGTCGACGATGAAGACGGTGCTGGCGCGCGAACCCTTGAGCGACTTCACGCTGATCTACGGCAACCGCGCGCTGAAGTCGACGATGTTCAAGGAAGAGCTCGAGGACCTGAAGAACAAGTACCTGACGCGACTGACCTTGCACCATGTGTTCTCCGACGAGCACACCGACGCGCCGCTGAACATGGGCGTGATGAACCGCGACAAGATCGGCGAGTTCCTGAACACGGTGGTGCCGGCATCGACCATCGACCATGCGTTCATTTGCGGCCCGTTCCAGATGAACGACGAGGCCGAGGCCGCACTGCTCGCGGCCGGCGTGCCGGAGGATCGCATCCACATCGAGCGCTTTGGCATCGCGCCACAAGGCGCGATTCAATCGCCTTCGCCGCAAGCACAGCAGGTCGGCGCGGTGATCCACGAAGCGAAGCCGGGCGACGCCGAGGCCGCGCGCATCACGATCATCCGCGACGGCCTGAAGCGCGAGATCGCGTTCACGAAGGACCAGCCCAGCATCCTCGACGCCGCCTCGGCCGCTGGGCTCGAGGTGCCGTTCTCGTGCACCTCGGGCGTGTGCGGCACCTGCCGCGCCAAGCTGGTCGAGGGCGAGGTGCGCATGGAGCGCAACTTCGCACTCGACAAGAACGAGATCGCGAACGGCTTCGTGCTGACCTGCCAGGCGCATCCCTTGACACCGCATGTCGTGCTGTCGTTCGACGAGCGGTGATATCCCGAGGGCGTCTTTACCGCCAAGGCGCAAAGGACGCAAAGGCCGCCAAGGAAGAGAAAGACTGAATTGCTTTTACTTTGCGTCCTTGGCGTCCTTTGCGCCTTGGCGGTGAACCTGTCTCCGTCACCCTCCACATTCACGAGGAACACCCATGACCTCCACCCTTCAGAGCTTCATCGCCGGCCGCTGGCTTGGCACCCAAGGCGCGCAATTGCTGCACAGCGCGATCAACGGCCGCCCCGTCGCAAGCACGCACGCCGAGGCCATCGACTTCGGCGAAGCGGTCGCATACGCGCGCAACGTCGGTCTGCCGGCGCTGATGAAGCTGGACTTCCAGCAGCGCGCGTCTGCGCTGAAGGCGCTTGCGAAGTATTTGAACGAGCACAAGGAACAGCTCTACGCGATCTCGGCCCACACCGGCGCGACGCGTGCCGACAGCTGGATCGACATCGAAGGCGGCAGCGGCACGCTGTTCGCGTATTCGGGCGTCGGCACCAACGAGCTACCGTCGGGCAACCTGGTGCACGAAGGCCCGGCATTGACGCTGGGCAAGAAGGGCGGCTTTGCCGGCACGCACATCCTCGTGCCGCGCGGCGGCATCGCGGTGCACATCAATGCGTTCAATTTCCCGATCTGGGGCCTGCTCGAGAAGTTCGCGCCGAGCTTTCTCGCCGGCATGCCGTGCATCGGCAAACCCGCCACCGCGACGAGCTATTTGACCGAGGCGGCGGTGCGGCTGATCGACCAGTCCGGCATCCTGCCCAAGGGCGCGCTGCAGCTCGTGATCGGCAGCACCGGCGATCTGCTCGACCGGCTCGACGGCCGTGATGTCGTCACCTTCACGGGTTCGGCCGACACTGCGGCCAAGCTGCGCGTGCACCCGAACGTAGTGCGCCAGTCGATCCCGTTCAACGCCGAGGCCGACTCGCTGAACTGCGCGATCCTGGCCGACGACGTGACGCCCGACGACGAAGAGTTCGACCTCTTCGTCAAGGAAGTGGCACGCGAGATGACCGTCAAGGCCGGCCAGAAGTGCACCGCGATCCGCCGCGCGATCGTGCCACGCCAACACCTCGATGCGGTGGCCGAGAAGCTGCGCGCGCGGCTCGCGAAGACCGTCGTCGGCGACCCGTCGAACGAGACCGTGCGCATGGGTGCGCTGGCCTCGCACGCGCAGCAGAGCGACGTGGCCGAGCGCGTTGCGACGCTGCTGCAAGATGCGGAGCAAGTCTTCGGTGCGCGCGACGGCTTCAACCCGGTCGGTGATGGCGTCAACGAAGGTGCGTTCTTCTCACCGACGCTGCTGCTCAGCCGCTCGCCGCTAACGCACGACGCGGTCCACGATGTCGAGGCCTTCGGTCCGGTCAGCACGCTGATGCCTTACGACGGCATCGACGAAGCGATCGCGCTCGCCGCACGCGGCAAGGGCAGTTTGGTCGGCACGCTGGTCACACGCGACCCGAAGATCGCCGCACGCGTGATCCCGGTCGCTGCGGCGCTGCATGGGCGCATGCTGATCCTCGACCGCGAAGCTGCGGTCGAATCGACCGGCCACGGCTCGCCGCTGCCGGTGCTGAAGCACGGCGGCCCGGGCCGCGCCGGCGGCGGCGAAGAGCTGGGCGGCATCCGCGCCGTCAAGCACTACTTGCAACGCGCCGCGCTGCAAGGCTCGCCGACGATGCTGGCGGCCGTCACCGGTGAGCACATCCGCGGCGCGAAGGTGAATGAATCGGACGTGCACCCGTTCCGCCACTGGTTCGAGGACCTGCAAGTCGGCGACTCGCTGCTGACGCACCGCCGCACCGTCGGCGAGGCCGACATCGTCGCGTTCGGCGGCATCTCGGGCGACTACTTCTACATGCACTTCGACGAGATCGCCGCGAAAGAGTCGCCGTTCGGCAAGCGCATCGCGCACGGCTACTTCGTGCTGTCGGCCGCCGCCGGGCTGTTCGTCTCGCCGGCACCGGGCCCGGTGCTCGCGAACTACGGTCTCGACACGCTGCGCTTCGTCAAGCCGGTCGGCATCGGCGACACGATTCGCGCACGGCTCACCTGCAAGCGCAAGACGGATCGGCAGAAGAAGGACGCGAACGGCGTCGGCCAAGGCGTGGTCGCGTGGGACGTGGAAGTGACGAACCAGCTCGACGAGTTGGTCGCGAGCTACGACATCCTGACCTTGGTCGCGAAGCGGGGGTGATGAGCCAGCAGCGCTGAGCTCACTCACGGCCTCAGCCGCTGCCGGGCCGCCCCAAGGCGGCTGAGCGCCCCCTCGGGGGGCAGGAACGGAGTGACGTGGGGGTGGTCATTTCAACGCTGCCGGGCCGCCCCAAGGCGGTTGAGCACCCCCTCGGGGGGCAGGAACGAAGTGACGTGGGGGTTGTCATCTCAGCCGCTGCAGCCCGGCGATCACCGGGGCCAGCAACCGGGCAACGTCGCGCGCCAGCGCATCGATGTCGGCATCTGCCGCACCCGCCTTGCAAGCCTGTTCGAGCGCAGCGGCGGCGGGTTCCAGCGCCCGCATGGCAAAGGTGCCGGCCTCGCTCTTCAGGTCGTGCGCGATGCGCAACGCGGCCTCTGCATCGCCCGCGTCGCGGGCGGCGCCGAAGCGCTGCGGGAAGTCGCTCTCGCGATCGCGAAAGACGCACAGCAAGTCCCGCAGCAGCGCGGCATCATCCATCAGCCCGTCGAGCGCGGCCCGGCCGTCGACACCCGGCAGTGTCAGCAGCTCGGCACGCGGATCGGTCTTCACGCCGTTGCCGGCGGCCACGGCCTCTTCGGCCCGGGCCGGCCGCACCCAGCGGGCCAACGTGGCGAACATCGCGTCGACATTGATCGGCTTGGCAATGTGGTCGTTCATGCCGGCCGCGATCACCTTGTCGCGATCGCCGACCATCGCATCGGCGGTCATCGCGATCACCGGCAGCTCGCGCAGACCCGGCTCCTGGCGCAGCGCGCGGGTCGCGGCGTAGCCGTCCATGACCGGCATCTGGCAGTCCATCAGCACGCCGTCGAACACCTGTCGCCGCAGCAGCGCCAGCGCTTCCTGGCCATTGGCAGCGAGGCTGACATTGATACCGGCCCGGCTCAGCATCTCGGATGCAAGCTCCCGGTTGATCGGGTTGTCCTCGACCAGCAGGACGCGCGCGCCGCTCAGGTTGGCCCGATGGCCGAGCAAGGCTTCTTCGCGCCGCGCGCTGCGCGTGCCCGGCTGCGACGCCAGGCCGAGCACCGAGCTGCAGGCATCGAGCAGCGTCGACGGCGTGACGGGCTTGGTCAACAGCGCGCCCACCGTCAACTGGCTCTTGGCGAGCTGCTGAAGCGCCTCGGCGCGGCTGAAGGCGGTGAGCATCAGCACGGTCGGTGCCGGGTGGCGCCCGCCTTGACGCTGGCGCAGCAGCTGTGCGCATTCGATGCCGTCGATGCCGGGCATCTTCCAGTCGAGCAGCACGAGCGCGTAGGGTGCGTCGTCGGCTTCGGCACGCTCCACTTGGCGCAGCGCGTCGCCGCCATCGACAGCGGTGTCGGCTGTCAGGCCGAGAGCGCTCGCCATGCCGGCCAGCACCTCGCGTGCGGCAGCGTTGTCGTCGACGATCAGCATCCGCGTGCCGCGCAGGCCTTCGCGGCCCGGTGCGGTCGGTGGTGCTTCGGGTACGGCCTGCAGACCGAAACGCAGACTGAAGTGAAAGCGGCTGCCTCGCCCCGGCACGCTGTCGATGCCGAGTTCGCCGCCCATCAGGCGCGTCAGCTGCTGGCTGATCGCCAGGCCCAGGCCGGTGCCGCCGTAGCGGCGGCTCGTCGACGCATCCGCCTGCGAGAACGGCTGGAACAGCTGCCGCTGCTGTTCCGGGCTGATGCCGATGCCGGTGTCGCGCACGTCGAAACGAAGCCGGACCGAGTCGCCGTCGCGTTCGATCACCTCGATGGCCACGGCCACCTCGCCGCGCTCGGTGAACTTGACCGCGTTGTTGCCCAGGTTGAGCAGGATCTGGCTCAGGCGCGTGGGGTCGCCCGTCAGCGCCTTCGGCAGCTGCAGCGGCAGGGCGAAGAGCAGCTCGAGGCCCTTTTCTTCGGCCTTCATGCCGAGCAGGTTGGCGAGGTTGTCCAGCACATCGCCGAGGTTGAACGGGATGTTCTCGATGTCGAGCTTGCCAGCCTCGATCTTCGAGAAGTCGAGGATGTCGTTGATGATGCCCAGCAGCGACTCGGCCGAGCCGTGCACCTTCTGCACGTAGTTGTGCTGCTGCGGGTTCAGGCCGCTCTCCAGCGCCAGGTAGGACATGCCGAGAATCGCGTTCATCGGCGTGCGGATCTCGTGGCTCATGTTGGCGAGAAACGTGCCCTTGGCCTGGTTCGCCACCTCGGCGCGCTCGACCGCCTGCGCCAGCTCGGCGGTGCGTTCTTGCACCAGCGCCTCGAGCTGCCCGCTGTGCCGGCGCAAGGCCTCGGTCGACGCGGTCAGGCGTTCGGCCATCGCGTTGAAGCGCGCGCCCAGGCGCCCGAGCTCGTCACCCGAATCCACGGGGCAGCGCGCGGCGAAATCACCGCCGGCAAAACGCTCCATCGTGTCGTCCAACCGCGCCAGAGGCCGGCGCACGATGCGCCCGATCAGCAGGTAGGTGACGCCGAACACCGCCACCAGCAGTGCCACCATCATGCCCAGGAGCACCAGCCGCGCTTGCGCCACCGCGCGCCACAGCGGCGCACGCGTGAACACGATGTGGATGTCCCCGACGTGCTGCGCCACGCCGTCGGCCGAGACGTACTCGATCGACTGGTCCCGCGTGAACGTGTCCTGGGCTGCCGCTGCGTCCTGGCCCTGGCCGCGCAGCGGCACGACGCGGCCGTAGCCGGTGGCCTTGATCGTGATCGACGCGATCTCGACGTTGGAGCCGACGCTGTCGAGCAAGGTGTCGATCGCGTTGACGTCCACGTTCCACAGCGGATAGGCCAGGCCACGGGCCAGCACCTGCACGATGCGCGTCGCGCGGCTGTCGAACTCGGCCAGGCGTCGTTCGGTCTCGCGCCGGTCGAGCACCCAGCCGAAGCCGCCGACGATCAGCACCAGCGTGGCCGCCAGCGCCGCAGCCAGCTTGGCTCGCACGCTGGCGCCCCGAAGGGCCGAGATCGGCGGCACCATCCGGCGCCCGTGGCTCAGTTCGATCGCGCCAGCAGGGGCGCGAAGCTGAAGTCGTAGTGCGCCAGCTGCGGCCGATGGGCCTTGGAATAGCGGCGGAAATCGATCGGCCGCTCATGCTCGGCGAACGTGTTCTCGTACTCGCGCAGGTTGGCGCGCGTGACGACATGCAGGTAGTCGAGCTTGCGCCGCGCGCCCCCGTCAGACGCGAAGTCGATCCCGTTCGCATGGTCGTAGAGCATCACCAGCGCCCAGGCGCCGATCAGGTGGTGGCCGGTCAGCGTCGCGGTGAGCCCGCCGTCGGCGATGCTGCGCAGCGCCCGCGCCCAGCCGCCCATGCCGCCCACGACCACCTTCGCACTGTGCCCGCTGGCCGCCTGCAGCGCACCCATCGCCATCTCGTCGTTGGCGGCCCAGATCAGGTTGGCCTCGGGGTAGCGCGCCAGCAGCACCCAGGCTTTGCGCTGCCCATCGGCTTCGCTCCAGTCGCTGTAGACGAGCTGCTCGAGTCGTGCGCCCGGCACGCCCGCGACATAGTCCTTCAGGCCCTGGGCGCGCTCGTTCGATACCGGGGTCGAATGCGGGCCGGTGATGCCGAGTGCACGGATCTGCCGCCCGCCGAGTGCATCGTGCAGCGTCTGCGCCAGGCGAAAGACGCCGCGCGTGTTGTCAGGGGCAGCGCTGCCGATCCAGCGCGGGTACCGCTCGCGCTCGTTGCCGGTGTCGCGGCGCTGCTCGTCGGTGACGTCGCTGTGGATCACGAACAGCCGGGCCGGGCTGGGCGCCAGCGCCTCCAGCATGGCGGGTGCCGCCCTCTTGTCGTTGACCAGCACGACGTAGTCGGGCGCCTCGGCGCGCGCAGCGACGGCCTGCGCGTGGCGGATCATCAGCAGATGGTCATGATTCGCGTGCAGCACTTCGAGTTGGAGGCCGAGCTGTGCGGCGGCGATGGTCATGAAGTCGACGGCAGCGCGCGACATCGGACCCGAGGCCTGCGGCGCCGGCGAGCCGGGATCGAGGAAGACAACGTGCGGCACGCGCGACGCAGCCCTTCCGGAAACGGTCACTGTTGCCGCGGTTGCGATGAAGAGGCGTCGACTGAGCATGGATGCTGGAGCCGCAACTGGGTTCGCGCCATTGTGCACCTGTGTCTGAACCAGGCGGCGCGTCGTCATCGACGCGCGCGCCTGTCTTCGTCTCAGGGCACAGGCTTGAAGCCGAACACCGGCGGGTTCATGCCGCAGGTGACATCGCTGCCGGACACCTTGCCGGTCGCATTGACGACGAACTTCGATTTCGCGCTGCCTGAGATCACCAGCGGCGCGGTCAGGTTCAAGCCCGAGGTACTGCTGACCGAGGTCGGCTGCACGAAGGTCCCGCCGCCCGAGCCGGCCGAGGCATTGGTCGTGAGGTAGAGGTACACGGCGTCGGCGTGCGGCACGGCGTCGGTGCCGGTGCAGCTCGTCATCGCACCGGTGGCGTCCGGCGCGTGTGTCGTGCCACCGTTGTCGGAACGGCACACGTCGGCGACGTATTCGGTCCCGGCGGTGCACGAGCCCGAGGTGGAACTCGGCGTGAACTTGATCAGGTCCGACATCTTGATGATGACGCAGCTGTAGGTCGCGTCGGCCGGGTTGCCGCTGCCCAGCGTCGGGGTCGACAGGAAGTCGACCTCGGTCGCGCTGGGACTCGAGAAGACCGTCACCGGGCTCGTGCACAGCGGGCTGGTCGACAGCATCACCGAATAGACCTGCAGCTTCAGCGAGCTGGCGTCGAGCGCCATCGCGTTGAACGAGAACAGCAGGCCGGCCGACACCGCCAGCAGCGGCTTGATGAATGTGGATGAATTCATGACAGGGCTCCGCGCTGTGGCTCAGCTGCCAGAGCCGACGATCGTCAGCTTGTCCGCGCTCGCCGCGTCACCGTCGCCGCCACCACCGCACGCGACGATCGCAGCCGCCAGACCCAGCGCACAGAGCGCCAATGCAAGAAAGCGTTTCATGATGAAGAGGGCTCCGTGGAAGCGGTTGGGGTGAGTCCGCTATCGGAGCGATGGCGCCGGGCTTGAGCCTCGCGCCGTCAACGACGGCAGCCAGCGTGACTTGTGGCCGGCGTCGAGCGGCTTCTCGACTTCGCACAGGCTTCACACGGCACGCACAAGCCGGCGCTCCGTCTTCCTACGCACTTCGCACGCCGGCGCGATCCTGAGTCCCATGCCACCCGCCGCGGCGCATCACTCAGGAGACTCGTGCGATGAAATTCCCCCTGCTCGGCAAGACCCTCGCCGTCACCGGCGTGCTGATCGCGCTGACGCTGGCGCTGCAATCGATCAGCGCCATCGTCAGCGAGCGTGAAGGCCGGTTGCACGAGGCCGAGCGCAGCGTCGCGGACAGCCTGGCGTCGCAGCAGTCGCTGCTCGGCCCGGCGCTGCTGCGGCGCTGCGACGAGACCTGGACCAGCGAGCAAGGCGAAGGCAAGGAGCGAAAACTCGTCACCGAGAAGCGCGACTTCGCGCTCGCCGCGACGCCGGCCACGCTGGACGTGAGCGCGAAGGCCGCGATCGAGACGCGCCACCGCGGCATCTTCAAGGTCAACGGCTACGGCATGCACGCGATCATGAAGGCGCGCTGGGCCGACCTGGCCGCGCTCGAGCCGACCGCGCAGCACGCCGGTGGCAAGCTGCACTGCGAGGCGCCGGTGATGTTCGTGGCGGTCGGTGATGCGCGCGGCATCCGGGTCGCGACGATCTCGGTCGGCGGCGCGGCATTGCCCGTACTGCCGGGCACCGGGCACGCGAGCCACCCGCGCGGCTTTCACGCGGTGATCCCAGCCGCGGTCCAGTCGGCGGGCGGCGTGTTGCAGGCCGAGGTCGCGCTCGACCTCGTCGGCACCGCCGACCTCGCGTTCGCGCCGGTGGCCGACACGACGACGGTCGTGCTCACGTCGGACTGGCCGCACCCCTCGTTCGCCGGGCGCTTTCTGCCGAACGAGCGCGAGGTCACGGCAACCGGCTTCAGCGCGCGCTGGCAGCTCAGCGCGCTCGCGACCTCGGCGCCGCAGGAGCTGCTGAACGGCGGCACGGTGTGCGGGCTGGACAGTGCATCGGAGGGCAAGACGGCGCGCTGCATCGAGACCTTCGGCGTCGCCTTCATCGACCCGGTCAGCGCCTATGTGCTGAGCGACCGCGCGACCAAGTACGGGCTGCTGTTCATCGCGCTGACCTTCGTCGGCGTCGGCCTGGTCGAGGTGCTGAAGCGCCTGCGCGTGCACCCGGTGCAGTACCTGCTGGTCGGCAGCGCGCTCGCGGTGTTCTTCCTGCTGCTGGTGAGCCTGACCGAGCACATCGCGTTCGCGTGGGCCTACCTCGCGGCGAGCGCGGCGTGCACGACGCTGCTGAGTTTCTACGCGAGCTTCGTGCTGCGCGGCTGGCGCGCAGGCGCGGTCTTCGGCGCGGGCGTCGCGGCGCTGTATGGCGCGCTCTACCTGCTGCTGCAGATGGAGCAGAGCGCGCTGGTGCTGGGTTCGCTGCTGTTGTTCGCGGTGCTCGGCGCGGTGATGGTCGCGACAAGGCGTGTGGATTGGTACGCACTGATGGACCAGTTGCGGCGCGAGGCGAGCCCGGCGGTGGCGCCGCTGGCCCAATAATCCCCCGACAACAAGACGACGACAGGGAGTGGACGACATGGACGCAGTCAACCGGCTGGGCGCGATGATGGCCGCGGTATTCGCGGCAGTGCTGGGCCAATGGAACGCGCCGCCGTGGCTGCGCTGGCTGGGTGGGCGGCTGCGCACCGGTGCCACGGCCACGTACGCCGCGATGCGCGCCCGGCCGCGCGCCTTCGCCATCGGCGCGCTCGTGCTGCTGCTGCTCGCGGCCGGCGGCTACTACGGCCGCCTGTGGTGGAAGTCTCGGCCGCAGCCGGTCGAGGTCAGCTTCAATGTCGTCAACCCGGCGATCACCGATTTCGCCAACGACGGCAAGCCGCACGCGCTGGTCGTCACCTTCTCGAACTCGGTCGCACCGCTGGCGCTGGTCGGCAAGGACGTGACCGCAGGCATCACCGCCACGCCGCCGGTCGAAGGGCAATGGCGCTGGGCGAGCGACCGGCAACTCGAGTTCACCCCGAAGGCCGAGTGGCCGGTCGGTGCCGAGTACAAGGTGCAGATCAACCGCGACGCGATCGCGCCGCAGGTGCAGCTCGAGCAATACGAGTTCACGTTCGCGAGCGCCGCGTTCGAGGCCAAGCTGCGCAGGGCCGAGTTCTATCAAGACCCGATCAACTCGGCGCTGAAGAAGGCGGTGATCGAGTTCGGGTTCACGCACGCGGTCAACACGGCCGAGTTCGAGAAGCGCCTCGAGTTGCGCCTGGCCGGCCAGGCCGAGGGCGTGCTGGGCGTGGGCCGCGAGACGACCAAGTTCACAGTGAGCTACGACAAGCTGAAGCTGAATGCGTACGTGCACTCGGTGGCGTTGGCCATCCCGAAGGAATCGACGCGGCTGACCGTGACACTCGCGAAGGGCCTGGTTGCACAGGCCGGCGGCAACGCGACGAAGGACGATCTCAGCGGCGCGGTCAGCGTGCCCGGGCTGTACAGCCTGGCGATCAACGGCGTCACGCCGACCGTCGTCACCAACGAGCGCTTCGAGCCCGAGCAGGTGCTGATCGTGAACACCTCGCAGCTGGTGCACGAGCGCGAGCTGGCGCGCACGCTGAAGGTCTGGCTGCTGCCGACCAAGAACCCCGATCAAAAGAAGGAAGACCAGACCGACGAGCCGTATGCGTGGTCCGACACGCGCGAGGTCAGCGCCGCGGTGCTGAAGGCCGCCACGCCGGTGCCGATGGCGCCGGTGCCTGCTGAGCAGGAGTACACGCAGACGCACTCGTTCAAGTTCCACGCCGATGTGGGCCGCATGCTCTACGTGCAGGTCGACGCGGCGACGAAGAGCTTCGGCGGCTACCTGATGCGCGGCAACGCGCAGAGCATCGTCACGGTGCCGCCCTACCCGGCCGAGCTGCGCATCCTGAGCCAGGGCGCGCTGCTGCCGATGAGCGGCGAGAAGAAGGTCGCGGTGCTGGTGCGCGACCTGCCGGGCCTGCGCATCGAACTGGCGCGCGTGCAGCCGGCACAGCTGCAGCACCTGGTCTCGCAGACGCAGGGTAACTTCAGCAACCCGGAGTTCATCGGCAGCTTCGGCGCCGACAACATGACGGACCGCTTCGAACGCAAGATCCCGCTGCCGGCGCTGCAACGCGGCAAGCCGCACTACGAGGCAATCGACCTGGCCGAGTACCTCGCGAAAGACGGTGAATTGAAGCGCGGCCTCTTCCTGCTGAAGGTGCAGGGCTACGACCCGAAGACCGACGCGAAGAAGGCCGCACCGGTCGACCCGAATGCGCCGGTCGCGGCCGAGCCCGATGCGGACAACGAAAACGCCGAACCGCCATCGGAAGAAAACGTCGACCCGAGCTCGCTGGAAGAACGCCGCCTCGTGCTCGTCACCGACCTCGGCCTGCTCGCGAAGCAATCCACCGACGGCTCGCGCGACGTGTTCGTGCAGTCGATCTTCAGCGGCGAGCCGGTGCCGGGTGTGACGGTCGAGGTGCTCGCGAAGAACGGCAGCACGATCTTCAGCCAGGCCACCGATGCGGCCGGCCGCGTGCACTTCGAGAAGCTCGAGGGCATGACGCGCGAGCGCGCGCCGCTGATGATCGTTGCGAAGAAGGCTGGCGACA